>Ga0334894_1000041_pt1 | contig 211113 bp, 190 predicted proteins | sample GraSluR3_MG_6_FD_207225 | JGI IMG/M metagenome (GOLD analysis project Ga0334894, IMG submission 207225) | Sludge microbial communities from methane-producing bioreactor in Wageningen University, Netherlands - Granular Sludge_12_05 R3 | ecosystem: Engineered > Bioreactor > Anaerobic >...
CTCATCCTAAATGGAGTAAGATCCCTGGAAGACGACCAGGTTGATAGGCTAGGGGTGTAAGCATGGTAACATGTTCAGCTGACTAGTACTAATAGATCGAGGGCTTGAACCAAACTTGTTTAAGAGTATGATAGATTGCTGTAAACGATAGATATTCGATAATAGATAAACGACTTTATTCGGAGATGAAAAAAAAGAGATTTTGTAGCTGCAAAGATATTTGCATTTACAAAATCTCTTTTTTTGCTCTAAATTTACTTTGTGATATAATGAATATATTAGAGGAGGCGAAGTAAAATGAAAAACAAGATAACTATACATATATTATTCATGTTAGCAGTAATGCTTTTTGTAGCATGTAGTCCAGCAGAAGAGGAAGTAACAGACCCAATTGTTGAAGATACTCAAGAAGATACTCAAGAAGATACTCAAGAAGATACTCAAGAAGATATGCAAGAGGAAGAACCAGCGGAAGCTAGTATGGAAGTGCAGGATATTCAGACATATGAAAATATTTTCATGACGGATTGGTTGGAAGATAATCAGGTGATTGCACTTAAAGAAAATGAAGAACTAGACACATTAACCTTAGAAGAATTATCTGAACAGCATCCTACAAGTATCTATGGATTTGATGTTGAATCTGAAGATATGACCTTGATTCTAGGCAAGGAAAATGTGAATTTAGGAGATGCAAAAATTTCACCTAATCGTACATATTTGTTATACAGCGAGTATACATTAGGTGATCCGGCCTATTATATTCATAATCTAAATAGTGAAGAATTCTTCTCGCTTTCAGGCGATCCGATTGGCGGAGCAATGAGCGCCAAGTGGGTTGAAGGAAATGAAGTCATAGGTACAGCATATGCGGGAGGCCTTTTTAGAGCAGACATTAGAGGAGAAGTACATCTAGTAGAAGAAATAACGGAAGAGATGATTTATTTAATCGAAAAAATGGACAATACTATCTTTTATAATACCGGGAATAATCCATCGTTAATAGCGTATAACCTTGAGACACAAGAGAGTATTAGTCTGCCGTTTAATGATGTGCGTGATATGATTGCATCTCCATCAGGTGAACACTTATTGATTGTTGGTGGAAGTGATACAGGTGTGATTCTTTATCTTTATGATAGTATAGAAGAAACACAAATGACACTTGCTGAAGGCGCATCGATTAGTGGTATTTCCGTGTCAACATCCGGACGTAGGATTGCATATGTATTAACACCAGAAGATGCTGTGGAAGGTACATTATTTGTACAGGATTTAGCCTTAGATGCAAAGGAAGAAATAGCTGATGGCATTAACTATGGAACAACGTCCTGGAGTCCATCAGAAAATCAATTGATTTACACATCTTATGATGGAGAAAATACAAACAGTAGTATTGTAACATTTGCTGAATGAAATAATTACTTAGTTCACGTCTAGAATGAGTTTTTCCAGCTGATGAGTAAAGTTGAGATTGTCATGGACCGTTCTTTTCTTATGGCGGGGACCACGCAAGCCTGCTTGTCTGGATTTTTGACTAAGATGTCGCTCAAACATAAGAAGGTCGATATTGTCATGATGAATGCGTTTACCGGAAGGGTGAAGAACATGACCACCACGTCCAAGGGCTAGTGAAGCAACGCCATAATCAGCAGTAATAATAATGTCTCCAATTTCCATAGCACCGATTAAGGCAAAGTCAACAGAATCACGACCTTGATCGATGATATGGATTTTTGCTTTATATTGGCTTAATTCATGATTAATATCAGCAAAAAAATGGACTTCGAGGTTATTTTTTGTAGCGAGAGTAATAATTGCTTCTTTAACCGGACAAGCATCGGCATCAACAAGTATTCGCATAGTTAGCTCCTTTGTATAAGTAATTGAATTTCTTCCTTTAATAAATGAACCAAGGCATCAATATTTTGTTCATGACGTTTGTGCATTAAAAAAAGAAGTTTTCCATGTACAGATGCAATCATAAGTTGATGAATTATATCAATTTTACTATTGTCGAATTGATGTTCAACTGCACATCGTTCAAGTTGTTCATATAAAAGCAGGCCGACGGAAAGTGAATTTGCATTTGTAGTCATTGCCTGAGGATAGTCCCCTAATTCTTCAATAAAAACAGCATGAAAAATATGCGGTTGCTTAGCAAAAAAACGAAAATAGTGCTCTGTATGCAATAAAATGGTGTCTAAACATGACAGCTTTGAGGTGTCTATATCAAGTAATTGTTTGTAACAATCATTAAGATAATCAAAAGCACAATAGGCAATTAGTTCTCTCATATCTTTAAAATAATTATATAAAGTGGCATAGGAATACCCTGCACGTTCACCAACTTTTCTAGCGCTTAATCCAGAAGTACCTTCTTCTTCTATAATTGATTTGGCCGCATGAACAAAAAAACCAAGAGTACGGGCTCTTTGTAGCTCTTTATTCGTCATGATAAGTCACTTCTTTATAATAGGAAATAAGTGGTTCAATAAAACGCTCATTGGAAACATCAAGTGGGCGATCAAATGCAGCCAACATGCCACGCTCATCAGCAGTACGTTCGTCTTCAGGCTTTTTTTGAATCGTTTTCTTCATGATATTCATGAGAAACTTATCAAAAAAATTCAGCTTATTGTAATTAAAACCACCACGCATATAAAACAGTTTAGCATGTTTTTGCAATTCAGGTGATAGGTTATGTTCCGTTAGGGTGGCAACGAGGCCGTCAGAAGGTGGAGTTGTACCAACGGCAAAAATAAGAAGTTCTTTGTTTAGATTAAAATTCATCTGACTAAGCATTTTCTTTAACCCTAAAATACCCGAAGCATATAAACTTCCACCATAGATTACATAGTCGTAGCTAGTTAAATCAATGTTTTTAGCTGCCTTATATTCTAAGCATTGGCAAGAAAGTTCTTTTGAAATAAGTTGTGCGTATTTTTCTGTGAAACCTGTTTTAGATCGATAAATGACGATTGTCTTCATAATACCTCCATAAATTACTAGTGTTAATAATATTAACGGTGTTAATGCCATAATATATAAATTGTTTGTATCTGTCAAGCAAAATATTGACATTATCTTGACAAAAAGGTATGATACTCCCTGTGACATACAAAGTCAAATATAGAGAATAAGTAAAAGGAGTGTATTATGAATAGTAAGAGATGGATTGCGGTAGGATTATCACTTGTAGTATTTTTCTCGTCATTAGTTATATCTTTTGTAGGAAAAATACTGACTCAAGATGTTGATACAAGATCTTTTTGGGAAGAATTCATGAGTGATGCGATTAGCGAAACGATTGTGCGTGAAGGTAGTTTTGATGAACGCATTGCTGTTTTTAACGTGCGTGGGATGATTATGAATATGGAAGAAAGTTATTTTAGCGTTCCTCAATATAATCATCAACGCATTTTAGAATCTCTTGATACGGTGAAAAATGACGATACGATTAAAGGAATTATTCTTCGAATTGATAGCCCGGGTGGTGGTGTTTATGAAAGCGCTGAATTAAGTGATAAAATTCGTGAAGTCAAGAAGGTCCGCGATATTCCGATTTATGTCGTTATGGAAAGTATGGCAGCAAGTGGTGGTTATTATATTGCGGCATATGCAGATCAAATCTATGCAAGTAATGAAACGATTACAGGTTCAATCGGTGTCATTATGTCAGGGATGAATTTTGCAGGATTGATGGATAAGTTAGGTGTTGAAGACATGACCATTAAAAGTGGTGAAATGAAAGATGTCGGATCGTCAACTCGGGAGCTTACAGATAAAGATTATGAAATTTTACAAGGTTTAGTGGACAGTATGTATGAACGTTTTGTTGATGTTGTATCCGAAGGAAGGGGCATGGAGCGCGAGGATGTCTATGAACTTGCAGACGGTAGGATTTATGACGGAGTTCAAGCACAAAAAAACGGCCTTGTTGATCAAATTGGTTATTATGAAGAAGCCTTAGAAGAATTTGAGACTGCATATGGTTTAGAAAATGCCCAGATTATTACATATGACCAAGCTGAATTAGACATATTTGGTCAATTGTTCATGAAAACTTCAAAGCTTAAGAGTTTTGGACAAGAGATTAACTTGGGGAATATTGAGCTGCCGGCAACATGGAAAGAACAATCAGGATTTATGTATTTGTATAGGGGGTATTAGGATGGAAAGATATCATCAGTATCCACAACTAATTTATGCCGGTTTTTGGATGCGTTTTTTTGCCTACGGTCTAGACATAATTATCATTGCTAGCCTTCAACGTATAGTATTGTTTTTTCTTGCGGATGGAGGAATAAAAAACGTCCTTAGTTTAGGGATCTATTTGCTTTATTTTGTTTTGATGACGAAGTTAAATCAAGGTCAAACATTAGGAAAAATGGCTTTTGGACTTCGTGTTGTCAGTTTTAATGAAGAGCATCTGTCGTGGACGACGGTGGTAGTACGTGAACTATTTGGTCGCTATTTGCAAAAAATATTTTTGATAATGTATATTTTGATTGTTTTTACGCCCAAAAAACAACATATTATCGATTTGCTCGTTGATACGACTGTTATTGTGGACAATAATTTGTTATTATATAAAGAGATACCATTGACGAAGCAAAAAGAATTAGAAGGAGGAGACTATGCCGTTTATTGATATGCAATTAAGTAAAAAATTGGATTATGCCGAAAAACAAAAATTACAAACTGTGGCAACAGAGATTGTCGCAGAAGCGATGGGAAAGCCAGCAGGAGCAGTTATGGTTAGCGTACACGATGGCTGTGACCTTTATATGGGTGGTGATGTGCTAATCTCCGGATTATATATGGAAATTCGTGCTTTTGGACCCTCTGAATCTTCGGTTAAAGAGACAATGACCATGGAACTTAATATGGCCATTAAATCATTGCTTCAAATATCTGAACAACATATATACATTACGTTTGAAGATAAGATGCAATGGGGATTTAAAGGTGGATACTTAGAAAAATAAGGTGGAAGTTGACAAAAGCACTTTTTTCGGTTAAACTTTTATCATTAAGCAAAGGCGCTCATAATATATGGGCGCTTTTTGTGTTTTCGGAGGTGGGCAATGCGAAAAAAACAGATGCAATTATTGGAAAAGTTTACAGAAGATATCGTACAAGGGCATTTAATTGAAGCAGGTCAAATCGAGGGGGTTGACAAGCAAAAATCAAGTGTTTTTGCAAATGTTGTTTCAATGAAAAACCAAATAGTAGCACTTGAATTTGAAATTCAGGTCGTAGCAAGCCAAATTCAAAAATCGGTCGAAAAGATGAGCCGAGTTTTTTCAGAACAAATGCACTTAGTGGATCAGACATATACGAGCTCCCACAGACTCATTGATGCAAATGATAATAATATTGAGCAAGTGGATTATGCTGTTGGATTTTCAAAACAATTGTTAAGCGAAACAGAAGAACTCATTCAGTCCAACAAGCGATTAATGGGATCAATGTACCAATCTCAAGACGTCATTGGAAAGCAATTAAAGTCATTAAATGATACGATTCAATTAATTATCGGAATTGAAGAATCAAATAGAACTTCGGTAAACTCAATATCATCTCTTTCAAAATCAGCAGGAAAAATTGAATCAATCTTTGATACAGTTCAAGATTTTTACAAACAGACGGAATTATTGGCCCTCAATGCGTCTATAGAATCAGCAAGAGCCGGTGATGCAGGCAAAGGATTTGCGGTTGTTGCCACCGAGATACAAAATTTGGCGAGAAAAAGCTCGGAATCGACAGCGGATATAAAAAACATAATGAAAGAAATCAATGATAGTATAGGATATGTGGTTGATGCTTCAGAAAAGACATCAACGACCATTCAACAAACTGTCAATAATTCAGAACAGTTAGAAGAGGATTTAACAACATTAACACAAACAATAGAAGAACAAAGTCATGATATGCAAGTCATGGAAGACACACTAACGCGGAATGTCAGTAGTATTAATCAATTAGCAGATACCATACATTCTATTCGAACTTCGTCAGAGCGTTTACATGATGAAGTCGGCGAGATGGAACTGATTATTCAAAAACAATATGCGTTTTCGAAAGAGGTTGAACAATCCAAAAAAGATATATCAGATGCTTCAGAGACCATGGATATAATGACGCAGAAAGTTTCAGATAATCTGATGGACTATTATTTAAAAAAAATCGAAAAGCAAACATGTGAAATCATGAAAACGCTTGAGTTGATTATTATTAAGTATGATGCGATTGGAATGGATCGCCCGATGGAACATCAAAAAATATTGGATGGATTAGTTCAAGAGATGGAAGAAATTGAGGCCGTTTGGAGCAACCGTATAGATGGAAGTTTTATTCATTCGAATCCTCCAAATGGTATTCAAAATGCAAATACAAGAGCGTGGTTTCAAGAAGCTAAAAAAGGAACATCTCATGTCTCTGACGTGTATATTTCTGCGATTTCCAAACGGCCTTGTGTAACCATTAGCGTCCCTATATTTGATCAAGATAAAAAAGTTTCGACTATTTTGGGTGTGGATATAACGTGTTTGCTTACATAAAATTTCCGTGATATACTTAAAATAAAACGGAAAGGAATGAGAGTATGACCAAACAATTTAGTATCAAAACGGAACGTGAACAATTTTATGACATTACCAATCAAGTTCAAACAACTGTTGCTGAATCCAATATATCTGAAGGAATTTGTACCATTTATTGCCCGCATACAACAGCAGGCATTACGATTAATGAGAATGCAGATTCAGATGTAGTCAAAGATTTATTGCTTGGATTAGAGAAAGCATTTCCGGACCGATCGGAGTTTCGACATATGGAAGGCAATTCATCTGCGCATTTAAAATCCAGTTGTATCGGTGCGAGTGAAACTGTGATTATCCATAAAGGAAAACTTATATTAGGCAAGTGGCAAGGAATCTATTTTTGCGAATTTGATGGCCCAAGGCATAGAGAATATTATATTCATATTCAAGAATAATATACAAGGTGGTTATAATGGTTTCGATTAATGATGTGGCAAAAAAAGCTGGTGTGGCAAAATCAACAGTATCAAAAGTTTTAAACAACTATCCCATGGTCAGTGAAGAAACAAAAAGTAAAGTGAAGGTAGCCGTTAAAGAACTTAATTATGTTCCCAATTCCGTTGCCATTTCTCTTTCAAAGCGATCATTTCATCGTGTAGGATTAATCATCGATATTCAGCATAATCGACAGTTTGTGGATGAAATTGGTATGAAACATTTGACGGGAGCGTTTGATCGAGCGCAAGTCCACCATATGGATGTTGTTACTTTTTTCACGTCTCAATTTAAAGACATGACTGCCGATCAGATTCGTGAACATTTAGCCTCGCAACGGATTAATTGTTTGATTATTTATAATATGTCAAAGGAGGATATTCATTTAAAAGAATTAGTTGAATTAGAAGACTTTTTGACTGTCTTAGTAGATTCATCCCTATATAATCAGAAAACATCAACAGTGACGATTAATCATTATCAAGCTCAATATGATGTGGCATCAAAAACGCTTCATGAAAATGATGTTACGGATACAATTCTCTACATTGCCGGTGAAATGAATTCATATGTTTCAGAAAAACGACTTCAAGCAATGGTTGATTTGCAAAAAAAGTATGGGTTTAAAATGATTATAGAATATGGAAACTTTGATGAATTCAAAGCGCGTCAGATTGTTTTTCAATATGCGAGTGAAGTAGATATCATCGTGTGTGCCTCCGACCTAATGGCTATTGGTGCAGTATTTGCTTTAAGAGAATTAGATGTATTTCATCCTGTTTGCGGGTTTGACGGCATTACCTTGATGGGGTACACTCAGATTGCAATGAACACAGTAAAACAAGATTTTTATAAAAAATCACAATTGGCTTTTGATGAAATTCAACGTCTCATCGAAGGCGGACAAGGACAATATATAGAAGTGCCCTATACAATTGGTACTATTGATTATATGGATGTTATCCAATAATAGAGTTTGACAAAAAAAAGGCGCTTGCTATTTGAGCGCCTTAGTGTTATTATATAAAGGTTGTTTACAATGAAGCATAGAAGATCATATGATATGATTAAAGCTAGGAGCATTTATGAGAGAAAAGAAAATAATCAATGTCGCAGTTATTGCCCATGTTGATGCAGGAAAATCAACATTAGTTGATGCAATGTTAGGCCAGAGTGGTGTTTTTTCAGAACACGAAGAAGTGGTTGATTGTGTTATGGACAGTAATGATATTGAAAGAGAACGTGGTATTACTATTTATTCGAAGAACTGTTCAATTTCCTACAAAGATTACAAAATAAATATTGTGGATACGCCGGGTCATGCGGATTTTTCATCAGAAGTTGAGCGAATTATCAAAACCGTTGATACAGCCATATTATTGGTGGACTCCAGTGAAGGCCCAATGCCTCAGACTCGCTTTGTATTACAAAAAGCGTTAGAACGAGGCCTGTGTCCGATGTTATTAATTAATAAAATTGACAAAAAAGATGAACGAGCAGAACATGTTGTTGACATGACATTTGACTTGTTTGCAGAGCTAGGTGCACATGACGAACAATTAGATTTCCCAATCCTTTATGGAGTGGCAAGAGAGGGTGTTGTTCGTGATGAGATGCATCATGATAATATGGATATTGTGCCCTTGTTCGAAAAAATTATTGAGCATGTAACACCTTATCCAAATAGAGATGACGAACCTTTACAGATACAAATCTCAGCACTTGGATATGATGAATATATCGGTCGTTTAGGAATTGGACGTGTACAACGAGGGGTGCTACATCCCGGAGACGTTGTCAGTGTTGCTAAGCGCGATGGTTCTGTTGTAAAGGCTAAAATAGGAAAAGCATTTCTTAATGTTGGTTTGAATCGTGTTGAAGCCAAAGAAGTAGTATCCGGTGATATTGTAACAATCTCCGGTATTAGTGATATTTCTATTGGTGAAACAATCTGTGAAGAAAACAATGTTGAACCCTTACCGATGATTGAAATCGAAGAGCCAACCTTATCCATGAATTTTTATGTTAATAATTCACCCTTTGCAGGCTTAAGCGGAAAGTTTGTAACGACGCGTCACATTAAAGCGCGTCTGGAAAAAGAGTTAGAAACCAATGTTGGATTACGTGTTGAAGAAATTCCGGGAACTGACGCTTACAAAGTATCCGGCCGAGGTGAGTTGCACTTATCAATATTACTCGAGAACATGCGACGTGAAGGTTATGAGCTCAGTGTATCCAAGCCTGAAGTCTTGTTGCACGTGGATGAAAACGGCAATAAGCAAGAACCTTATGAAAAGGTGATTATTACAGCGCCGGACCAATATGTGGGCTCTGTGATTTCAAAGTTGAATGAACGAAAAGGCTTAATGGAATTTATGCATGCAGAGAATGGAAATACTAAGATTGAGTACGTTGTACCGACTCGTGGACTTCTAGGTTATCGAAGTGAGTTTATTAATGATACACGTGGTGAAGGTATTATCGTGCGTTCCTTTGATTCATATAGAGAATATGTTGGTTTTATTCCTTCACGAATTAATGGTGTTTTAATTTCTCAAGAAAATGGTTCAACCATGGCCTATTCCCTCTTTAATTTAAGTGACCGTGGAAAACTTTTCATTGGAGCTGCGGTTGATGTTTATGAAGGTATGATTATCGGTTTGAATAATCGAAATGATGATATGGTCGTGAATCCTTGTAAAAATAAAAAATTAACAAATACCAGATCGTCAGGTGCAGATGATGCGATTAAACTTCAAAAACCCAAAGAGTTCACACTTGAAGAAGCCTTAGAATTTATTGAAGATGATGAATGGGTAGAGATTACTCCAGATGCTATTCGCCTTCGTAAAAAATACTTAAGCACACAAGAGCGTAATAAATTTAATAAAACACGAGCAACATCATAAAAAAAGCTGAAGGGCTAAGTGATATGCACTGCCAAGTGCAATGGAATTATGATCAAAGGAACCACCGCGACTAAAGCTGACGTGAAGATGTGGCGTTGATTTTAAATATTTCAAGGTTTTATCATATAAAGTTCCATAGAAAAGATCGGATTCCTTAATCATTGGACCACTTAAGATGACGCAATCTAGGCTTAAAAGACGTATATAGTTGGATAAGCCGATAGCAGTCATTTCAGCAGCATTTATGAGTTGATCATTTAATAAAGGCGTTGTACTTATAATAGTATGCGCCTTTTTTGTGTCTGTAGAATAGTTTTTCCTAAGTGAAAAAAGACTGGCATAATCATCAATTGTTTTGTTATACGTAAGCTGCATTTTAGAAAATGCATCTTCATGAGAATCATGCATGGACAAGAGGTTGCCATGAATGGCCGTGGAATTACGTATGCCTTCACCTAGGTTAATATAGGCGACATGATCATGGTCTTTTCCTACACCAAAAGTAACTTCAGCAAGTAGAGCTAATTGGCTGCCGCTTGCAATATATGTATCGTATCCCGTTGCATTGGCAATTGTCACGCGTAAATCGATATGATCAAAGTGTGAAGAGGGGAACCGTTCAGGATGGAGTAAATAGCCGGTATCTTCATCAATAGGTCCAACACAACCGATGCCGATTCCCAATAATTCGGGATGGCTTGTCTTGTAATTTTGTTGAATATCCTGGATGAATTGATTCAGTTCCTGGGTGAGACGCGTTGGCGTCATCGATGAATCAACGGTTAATTGCGTTTGATGGAGTATATCTAACTTAAGATTTGTAAAAATAATGTTAATATATAAACGTGAAATGTCTAAGCCCATAAAACCGTAATGCATTGTATTTACATCAATAAGTCCGGATGGACGACCGCCGGTTTGGGAAATATAATCAGTCACTTGTAACAAATTGAGTTCAAACAAGGGTTTCAGTAACCGATTTAATGTTGTCAGTTTTATATTTAAAGTTTCGCTTATAAATTTTTTAGTGAGAGGACCATTTTTTTGAATAAATAAAAAAAGATTTTTGGATTCTTTGGATAATGTTGTAAAGTATTGTGAACTTGGCATCTAATCGCTCCTATCGATATATCTCAAATCAAGCTTATATATAGCTGTATAACTAGCATATTATGTATATAATAAACCATTTTGACCAAAATGGCAATAAGTCTTGCTTTTTGTATTGAACGTGATATAATAGCTGTATCGACTTATGACCAAAATGGTTAAAAGAAGGAGCAGCTATGTTAAATCGGATGTTAAAATTGTTTTTCTCGTTTTTTAAAATTGGAATATTTACCTTTGGGGGCGGATTTGCTATGATTCCACTCATCGAAAAAGAAATCGTTGATCGACGTAAATGGATTCATAGAGAAGATATCATTGACTTGTTTGCTATTAGCCAATCTATCCCAGGAGCTGTTGCCATAAATACAGCAACACTCGTTGGCTATAAGGTTGCAGGACGTATCGGAGCAATTATAGCAACCCTGGGTGTTGCTTTACCCTCAATCGTTATTATCTCTTTAATCGCAATCTTCTTTGGGGAAATCGCAGACATGAAAATTGTGGCCTGGATTTTTACAGGGATTAACGCAGCGGTTATCTTCTTGATTTTTCATGCATCCCTTCGTATGGGAAAAGTTGCTGTTAAAGATGTACTTACGACAATTATTTTTATTGTCACTGTTGTCGTTGTTGTTTTTACAGATATAAGTCCGATTATACTCATTATTTTAGGTGGATTAATTGGTGCAGGGCTATATTACTTGGAGAAAGGAGACCGGGTATGATTTTTCTGGATTTATTTATTGCCTTTTTCAAAATTGGATTATTTAGTTTTGGGGGTGGATACGCCATGATTCCTTTAATTTCTGAGGAAATAGCTAATCATGGATGGATGAACGAAGCGGAGTTTCTACAGATCATTGGTATTGCGGAGATGACGCCGGGCTCCATTGCCATTAATGCAGCTACATTTATCGGATTTCAAACAGCGGGTCTATTAGGTGCACTTGTCGCAAGTTTAGGTGTCTTGCTTCCTTCGCTTCTTATTATACTTTTCATATCAGCTTTCTTTTTCAAATATAGTCGTCATCCATTGATGAAAAAAATATTTTCAGGAATTCGTCCGGTTGTAACCGGGTTGATTTTTTCGGCAGGACTTCTTATAGCAAAAGAAGTCATATTTGAAATACGAACCTTAATTGTATTCTTAGCACTGCTTGTGATTATTAAATTTGTAAAAATCCATCCAATTATGTTGATTGTGTTAGCGGCTGGTGGGGGGATTATTGTAAATATATTCTGAATATATGGGTGATTTTAAAGAAAAAATAGAATATTTCAGGGTTTTCATATAAAAAAAATACATTTGTTATACATTATTCATATTTTAGACATATTTGTTTGGTAATATAATAAATGTAATAACTATCCCCCCTTTTATTATATAGATATTAGCTTAGTCCTACCAGACACTCGGTTTGGTAGGAAATTTTTTTGCCTTTTTCTTGACTTTCGTGCCCAAGCGTCATAGAATCATCATAGACGAACATAAGTTGATTAAAGAAGAGGTAACTATGAAAAAATACTTTTACTCATGGATATTAATGCTTACATTTCTAACCCGAATACCCTTTCCCATGCATTTTGAATTTAATACTGACGATTATGCGCGAGGCATATTTTACTTTCCCCTTATTGGTGGAATCATTGGTCTTTTGCTGTGGCCGATTATTTTTGTGCAAGGATTTATTCCTACAAGAGTATTTCCCTTTATAATTATTATTCTATATCTACTTATTGTGGGTGGGATTCATATAGATGGTATAGGTGATTTATTTGATGGAATTTTTAGTGCAAGAGATCAAAAACGCATGTTAGAGATTATGAGTGACAGTCATATCGGTGCATTTGGTGTTGTTGGAATTATCCTCTATTTTATGGGCATGTATGTTGGATTATATGAAGTGATGCACAATGAACTATTTTCCATTATTCTAATAAGTATGCCATTAATAGGGCGAAGCGTAGCCTTAATCGGAGCAGGATTGAGCCGATATGCGAAAGCGGAAGGACTTGGAAAAGCAGTCATTGATCGAGTAGGTCCTTTGACGAGTTTAATACTAAGCCTCCTATTAGTTGGGGGTTATTTTGTGGTTTTTCCGATGCTTAGTTTGAGCATTATAATAACACTTGTGGTCATGTTATCTATATTATGGAGAATTCATCGCACCCTTGACGGCATTACAGGGGATGTTCTAGGTGCTCTTGTGGAAATCAGTCAAATCGTATTTTTGCTTGTTGCCGGTATGGTGATTGTATGAAAATATTTTTGGTGCGACATCCCCAAACAACAGCCAACCAACAAAAAATCATCTATGGAAAAACAGATTATCCTTATACACAAGAAGGAGAGAAACAAATAAAAAGTATTTTGGATTTTTTTTCAATGCAAGCAAGGACGGATGGGGTAAAGATTATAACAAGTCCGGCGAATAGAGCGGTTAACTTAGCCAATCAAATCGGAAACCTTTTTAAACAAGTGCCAAGTATGGATGAGCAATTAGGAGAAATGAACTTTGGGATCTTTGAAGGTCTTACCTTAGGAGAAGCCAAAGAAAAATATCCACTAGCTTACGACGATTTTCTTTATCGTTTTGAAACGTCATCTATACCTGAAGGCGAGTCTTATAAAGCCTTTCAAGAGCGTATTAAAAGGTTTATCATGACTATGCCGGAACAGGATGAGTGGATTCTTGTTACCCATGGTGCGGTGATACGCGAGATATTGGAACAAATATTAGGATTAAAGGCCGGAGATTCATGGAAGTTTTCCATAAATAATGGTACAATAGTTGAGTTGGAAAAAAAGAAGCTAGGTTTCGTGGTTCAACAAATCATTCAACCCAATAAGGAAAAATAAAAAATACAAATATAATTAATGGGAATGTGAGGAAATTTAAATGAAAAAGGAAAACGTACAGATTCAAAAGATTGTTATGATGGGTATGCTCATTGCATTATCGGCTATTGGAGCCATGATAAAAATTCAAGGTTCTATTGCATTTGATTCTTTAGCAGCATTTTTAGGTGCGCTTGTTTTAGGACCGGTTTATGGAGGGATTATCGGATTTATTGGGCACTTGTTATCAGCATATTTAAGTGGGTTTGTACTTACCCTTCCTGTTCATATATTGGTTGCAATGATGATGTTTGTTAGTTGCTGGGCATTTGGCCAAACCTACATTAAGCTAGCTAATCACTTTAATTTTCACCTAAATAGCCTACTTGCTGTGATTGTAGCCGTTCTGCTAAACGGACCCATTTCATTGGCTCTTGCGGCGTTTTACATGCAAGTATTTGCAGGTATTCCTTTTTTAGGTGTATTTGTACCCATGTTTATTCCCTTGACCATAGCAGCCCTTATAAATGTTGTTTTGGCAATAGTCCTATATAAAGTACTCGAAAAAACAAAGGTATGGGAGAGAAAATAATGGAGGTTAAACGTTATGGTGACCTTCAATTAATCCCGCTCGGTCATGATTATTTAGTGATTGCATGTGATAGTTCAGGAAGTATCGGAAATAAAGAACACGATCAGATTAAACTCGCTCCGAATATTGCAGGTTACTATGCAGCCTTCGTTCCTATTGTCGAGTGTATGGCTATTCGAGGCGAGATTATAAGTGTGGTAGATACCCTGTCCGTTGAAATGGAGCCAACAGGCATGCAAATTATAGAAGGCATTCAAGAGGCAGTCATTGAGTCCGGAGCTTTAATTCAGCAAATTACGGGATCGACAGAAGATAATATGCTGACATCCATGACCGGAATTGGTATTACCGTTATTGGTAAAGTGGGGCAGTCATTAATTATTGACAGATATTCGAGTACTCAAAAACATGTCTTTCTTCTTGGAAAACCGAAAGTAGGTCAAGAATTTTTAGAGGACGAGATTATAAATCAGAAGGGCGAGGTTTTGACCTTGAGGCTTATGGTGGATTTAGTCAAAAAGTCATGGGTGGAACACATGTTGCCGGTGGGTTCAAAAGGTATTATTCATGAAATAAATGTCTTGCAAGAGCGATATGATTGCAACATTAGTGTGGAAAATCAAGACATAGATGTGCATAAGTCAGCAGGACCTGCAACATGTTTGTTGATAACTGTGGCTCAAAAAGATATTGAAAAAATAAAGCAGTTAGAAGAAAAAATACCGGTGACATACATCGGCCGATTTAAGGAGTAAAGCAATGCGATTAAGAAATGTTGAAGGATCCATTCAAGCAGTGGAAGAACACGAACGTGTTATTAGTGAACCCAAAGATTATAAAGGAAAGTGGCATGATTTTTTTGCTAATGCACATCCGATAGAAATTGAAATCGGCATGGGTAAAGGTGATTTTATTATTGAAAATGCACGTAAATACCCGAATAAAAATTTTATTGGTATTGAAAAATTTTCAGCGGTTCTTTTTCGGGCAACAGAAAAAATTGATGCAATGGAGACGCTTCCGAATTTGATTTTTCTACGATTTGATGCGATTGATATTCATGACGTGTTTGCAAAAGACGAAGTGCAAAAAATCTATTTGAATTTTTCGGATCCATGGCCAAAAGACCGTTGGGCTAAAAGAAGACTGACCTATCACAAATATTTAGAAAAATATGCTCAGTTTTTACATAAAAGTGGGTGCATTGAGTTTAAGACAGATAATAACTCCTTATTTGAGTTTTCCTTAGAAGAGGTTGAACAATCTAAGTTCCGCCTTGTAGAGATGACGAGAGACTTACATCGATCAGACTACAAGCCGGATAATATCATGACGGAATACGAAACGCGATTTCTAAAACAAAACAAGAAAATCAATTATCTTAAATTGATTTATAGGTAACGAGAAACTTCAAGATAAATAGAAAACCCTAGAAAGATAAATAATGTAATTCCAAAAGGCAGCGTAAAAATAGGCTGCTTTTCTACGTCCTGAAATATTTTTTCGTGGGGGAAAAAATCAGATGAAATCGCATTATTTTTCAAGAGGTCCATTTTGTCATTGGTTTGAATCAGTGCATATAAAACAAGTAGGAGTAAGGGTAAGGTGACAATAATCATAACGATAACACCGGGAAGGGCCATGAGAAGCGCTTCACTTAGCTCGATGGTGTCTAAGTTAACTTGACTGGCGTCAGAGAGCTCTTTGATCATAGGATGGGCCGCAAGATAAGACAGGCTAAGATTGACGCCGTTAACCACAAAGTGCATTATCATGGGGCAAATGATTGATCCACTAATATGAAGTACAATAGAAAAGAGTGCGCCTAAGAAAAAAGCATATAAAAATTGATTAAGATTCATATGAATAATACCGAAAAATAAGCCACTCATTAAAGAGGCTGTGAGTACACGCATATGTCGATAATGACTAAGGAAAATACCACGCGTTGCCATTTCTTCAAATAATGAAGGAAAGACAGCAATAACGAGAAGCGAATATCCAAAAGGTTCTGAAGGTAAAGCTTCAAGCGTTTCGTTGATGACGGGGCTTACGATAAATTGACTGAGTAGATTAATCAACATGACCAAGGGAATGCTTAATAGGCCAATTAAGAAGGAAAACAAAAGATTGATTGCTTTTGTTGGGTACAAACGTAATGTTTTGGTAATCGGTAATTTGACAAACAGTAAATAAAGCATTGTTGGTAGAAAGACAAGGATAAGCTGACTCGCAGCGATGCTCAACAATATATTGTCTTGAATCGGGGGATAAGCAATGGCCAATAATCCCATAACGACAAAACTTCCGGTTAAATAAAATATAAGAAAGAAAAGGGAAAAACGATTTCCTCGAAATGTTGAATACATAATGAACCTCCATCATCCATTTTTTATTCTATTCTATCAGAAGTAAAAAGTGAAAGCAATCATTAAAAAGGGGTTGACTATATTGTAAAAACGTAATATAATAATATCAAATAGGAAAATAGTAAATCATGAATCGTGATTTTTAAGGAGGAAAGTTATAATGGCTTTACAATTAACAGATGCAATATTTGAAAATGAAGTTTTGAAATCAGACGTACCGGTATTGGTAGACTTTTATGCAGATTGGTGTGGACCTTGTAAAATGATTGCTCCTTCCGTTGAGCAAATGTCGACAGAATTTGAAGGAAAAGCAAAAATCGGTAAGTTAGACGTTGATGCAAATGGAGAAACAGCTCAAAAATACCGTGTTATGAGTATTCCTACATTATTAATATTCAAAAACGGCGAAGTGGTTGATACCATTGTCGGAGCAGTTCCAAAAGCAACCTTAGAAGCAAAATTAAACGCCCATTTATAAAAAACATGATGGCGATGTAAAAGAGCATTGCTCTAGCAAAGAATATAGCTAGAGTAATGCTCTTTTTTGTACTAGAAGACTAGCAAGGGGTATGATATAATTGGAGAAAGCAAAGACTATTTAATGACTATTTCAAGGAGGAAGAGAATGAAGACATTAGCATATTATGTATCCAATATGGGATTTGGCCATCTTACAAGATCATTGGCTATCATTGAACATATTTTGGCAGAATCTGATTACTCGATTTATCTTGCATGCGGTGAAGATCAGATTGAATATTCAAAAGTATTTTTATCAAACTACTTAGGACGAGTAACGTATCAAGTTGTTACGACAGAGGTCGGAACAGAAATCAAGCCATATACCTTTGAATTTGATAAAGGGAAAACGATGTTAGCTATTGATGATTTTATGAAAACATTTCAGCAAACGGTGAATAAAGAAGTGGAACGTTTACAGTCAATGAACGTGGTTCAGGTGATTACAGATATTAGTATTGTTGGAATTCATGTTGCAAAAAAATTAGGTGTAAAAGCGATTGGAATTTCAAATTATACTTTTTATCATCGATATAAAAAAATGGGACTTGACTCAGAACTCATACAACCCTTTATTGATGCTTACAATCAGCTTGATATTTTTTATGAGCTGGCATATGCAGATGATATGTCTGATGTAACCTGTCCGAAAGAACAAGTAGGATTAGCGGTACGCCGAGTTAACCAAGGGTCAAGTAATGACTTTAAGACCAAGTTTTGGCCAAGTTGTTTTCTGTCAATTGGTCAAATAGCAAACCTAAGTCGGATAATTATTGAGTTCCAAGCGGGTCATGTCTATGCAACCGGGAATGTTGAGATTGACGGCAATTCTCATGTGGTTAAGTTGCCAAGACGTATTGCTCATAGTCAAGATTATGTTGCAGCAAGTTCCTTGGCACTAATTAAGCCAGGCTGGTCAGCGGTAGCGGAATGTCTAACAGCAGGCGTCCCCTTTGCGGTTGTTGATGCGAATCACATTGAAGATGGAGAGATTACTGAAAAATTAATTCAAGAAGGACGTTGTTTTAAACTAGATCCAAGTGAATTAGCAAATCTAGACATAAAAGAATTAAATATTCGGATGCGCTCGTTGGTTCATGATCCGGTTCCAAACGATGCCAAAAATATCGCCTTGAAAATAATAGAACAAGGAGCTTAAATTGTTGCCAACATTAATCATTAAACCATTTAGGGAAGAAAACATTCATGCGGCTCTACAAATCTATAATTATTATATAAAAAATTCGACGGTAACATTTAGCATTGAACCTATTACGAATGATGAAATGAAGACCTTAGCATTTTCAGGGTTAAAACGCTTTCCGTCCTATGTGTTAACCGTCGATGGAAGCGTCGTTGGCTACAGCTTGCTAAACCGTTATAAACCAAGAGAAGCTTATGATAAAACAGCAGAAGTAACCATATATATTGCACCAGAACATGTGGGAAAGGGGTATGGACAAAAGGCATTGGACCATATTCTTAAGCAAGCAAAGGCGCTCGATTTTCATGCCTTGTTAGCTGTTATTTGTCATGAAAACACAGAAAGCATACACTTATTTGAGAAGAATGGATTCTTTAAGTGTGCACATTTTAAAGAAGTCGGAGAGAAATTTCAACGTATTTTGGATGTCCTTGTCTATGAAAAAATAGTGTCATAAAATATGAGGTGAAGTAACCTATAATGAATATTATTCAAATGAGCAACTTATTTGATACACAGAAAATACAACAAATTCAAGATGAATTGGCAATTGCAACAGATTTAGCAATTATTATGGTTGATTATAGGGGGAATCCTGTCACCAATCATAGTAATTGTAGCTTATTTTGTGCAAAAGTCAGAGAAATAGAAGCATTGAATCAGTTATGTGAAAAATGTGATTCGAGAGGTGGCCTTGAAGCAGTTCGAAGTGGCAATGCCTTTGTTTATAAATGCCATTTTGGACTTGTTGACTTTTCGGTTCCCATTATTATTAATGACCAATATATGGGAGCACTAATGGCTGGCCAAGTCAATCTTCAAGATGATGAATCGATGCAACTCGAATGGATTGTAAGTAAACGCTCGCAAACAGATATAGAGGAATATCCCGAATTAAAGTCCTCTTACGCCAAAATACCTGTCATTAATCATAAGAAACTTAATGCCGTTGCACACCTGATTGAGCTGGGTATACGATATATTGTCGACGAGGCATTAATTAAGAAAGATTTGTATGAAGATGTTCAAGACGTACAGTCGTATTATAATCGAGAATTTAAAAATGATGAAACCATACTTCAACCGGCATATGATTATATTGACCAACATTATAAAGAAAAGATACGTTTGACAGAAATGGCCAATCTTTGCAATATAAGTTCGAGTTATTTTAGTAAATTATTTAAAAAAGAAAACGGAATCGGATTTAATGCATTCGTCAATGATATTAAGCTTGATAAGTCAATCAAACTATTAGATGATAAAGACCTTCCGATAATTAATCTTTCCCTTGAATTAGGGTATGAAGACTGTAGTTACTTCATTCGATTGTTTAAGAAAAAATATGGAGTTACACCAGCAAATTATAGAAAAAATACATGATGATACACAAATTCATATAAGTAAAAATGGAGTTGGCGAATCAAGGCCAACTCCATTTTTTTGCTATACTATAAAAAAAATATGAACTGAATTGATAAGTGATGTCAAAAAAATACTATTTGATTGTGCTTTTTACATATTGAAGTGTTAATATCTCCGATGTATTTATGATTTCCTTGAGCTACACTATACATAGAAACAGTGTAACAGTTCTTTGGGTAAAGATAATCAGTAACTATATTTAAAAAGGAGAATGAAAATGAAGAAAGTATTGGTATCACCATCAAAGTATGTACAAGATAACCAAGCGCTGTCAAATATTGGGGAATATGTTTTAGCCTTTGGAAAAAAAGCTCTTTTAGTCGCGCATGAAGAAGACCAAGGACGTGTGCAAGGACAATTAGATGAAGCACTTAAGAATAATGATTTTGAGTTAATTCCAGGAAGTTTCGCTGGAGAATGTACAATAAATGAAGTGGAAAGATTAAAAGAATTATGTCGTGAAAAAGCTTGTGATGTCGTTATCGGATTGGGCGGAGGCAAGGCCATTGATACGGCAAAAGCGGTAAGTAGTGCCTTAAATATTCCGGTTATGTCGGTGCCTACAATTGCGTCCACAGATGCCCCATGTAGTTCGCTTTCCGTCGTATATAACGAGAAGGGTGAATTCCAAGAATACAGTTTTTATAAAAGTAATCCGGACTTGGTTTTAGTGGATACATCGATTATTGCGAAAGCGCCGGTTCGATTCTTAGTCGCAGGAATGGGCGATGCTCTATCAACATATTTTGAAGCAAGATCCTGTGAGCGTTCTTTTGCCAATAATATTCCGGGAGGGAAAAGCACCAAACTAGCTGTAGCTGCGGCAAAATTGTGCTATGAAACATTGATGGAAGATTCTATAAAAGCGATTGCGGCATGTGAAAATAATGTGGTGACGCCCGCGCTTGAAAACATTATTGAAGCCAATACCCTATTAAGTGGTATGGGATTTGAATCCTCAGGTTTAGCTGCGGCACATGCCATTCATAACGGATTAACAGCTCTTGAAGAAGCACATGGTTTCTTTCACGGCGAAAAAGTATCTTTCGGTACATTAGTACATTTAGTATTAGAAAATGCTCCGGCAGAAGAAATTGAAGAAGTCATTAGCTATTGTAAAGCAGTGGGATTACCAACCTGCCTAAAAGATTTAGGAGTTGAAGAAGTAACCGATGAAAAAGTTAGAGCGGTAGCTGATTTGGCAACAGCTCCAAATGAAACGATTCATAACATGCCATTTGAAGTAACATCAGATGATGTTTTTGCAGCGATTTATGCAGCAGATGCACTCGGTCAATAAAAAATATTCAATCGGAGGAAATATGAAAAAAATAATAAATACACCTGAAAATATGGTCATAGAAATGTGTCAAGGTATGGCTCAAGCTCATCCGGATAGCTTAAGCTTTAATCAAAAAAATAAACTTTTAATGCGTAAAGAATTCAATAAGGACAAAGTAACCTTAATTAGTGGAGGAGGTTCTGGTCATGAACCTGCTCACGCTGGTTTTGTAGGCAAAGGAATGCTTGATGTGGCTGTTTGCGGTGACGTATTTGCTTCTCCATCAACAATACAAGTCTATAATGCGATTGTCGAATCTGAATCATCAAAAGGGACACTTTTAATCATTAAAAATTATTCCGGAGACATTATGAATTTTGAAGCGGCAGCAGAAATGGCGGAAGAAGATGATGATATTCAAGTAGAGAAAGTCTACGTCAATGATGATATCGCGGTTAAAGATAGCCTATATACTGTCGGACGTCGTGGAGTTGCCGGTACCGTCTATGTACATAAAATCGCCGGTGCGGCAGCAGAAAAAGGCTTAGAATTAGCTGAAGTAAAAGCAGTGGCAGAAAAAGTTATTGCCAATGTAAAGTCTATTGGATTTGCATTAACATCATGTACAGTTCCGGCAAAAGGAACGCCAACCTTTGAACTAGGTCAAGATGAAATAGAATTTGGCGTAGGAATTCATGGGGAACCGGGCGTGAGAAGAGAAAAAATGCGGTCTTCCGATGAATTGGCTGTAGAGTGTATTAAAATGCTTGCAAAAGAGTTGCAATTAGAAGAAGGACAAGAAGTTGCACTTATGGTGAATGGTTTTGGAGCAACGCCATTACAAGAACTATATGTGCTCAACCATTCGGTGAACAAAGCCTTGGATAAATATAAGGTTTCCATTATTGATACAATGGTAGGAAACTATATGACATCCATTGATATGGCAGGTGCATCGCTTACATTATTAAAGTTAGATGATGAATTGAAAGAGTACTTAAAAGCTGAAGTAGATACTGTCGTAATAAAAAAATGAAAATGAGGTAGATTATGGAAAAGGTGAATGTAAAACAAGTAATGAAAGTCGTTGATCAAATGGCCAACATTATTATTAAAAATGAAGTGTATTTTTGTGAGTTGGATTCGGTGGCAGGCGACGGAGATTTTGGAATGTCTGTAGCAAAAGGATTCAAGCAACTCCAACAAGATTGGGATACTTTATCAACCGAGACGGTAGGCGCTTTTCTTAAAGATGCGGGAATGATTATTACAGAGTATTGTGGTGGTGCGTCAGGACCGATATGGGGATCTGCATTTAGAGGTGCAGCGAAAGCATCTAAAGGCTTAGAAGAAGTTAGCCTTGATGATATTGTCGCTATGTTTGAAGCGGGTATTGCCGGTATTCAAAAACGTGGAAATGCAAAACTTGGGGACAAAACATTACTGGATGCATTAATACCTGCTACAGAAGCTCTTCGCGAAGGTGCAAAAAAAGATGAAAATATTCGTACAGCATTTACAAATGCAGCTAGTGCCGCACGTGAAGGCGCAGAAAAAACAAAATCTATGATTGCGAATCGAGGTCGTGCAAGTTATGTAGGCGAGAGAAGCCTTGAACATCCTGACGCAGGAGCAATGGCGTTGGGCATTATCTTTACAGAATTACTTCAATCAGTATAAAAAATCATAAATTCACAATAAAACCAAGAGTCAAGCAGAAAAAATCAGAACAGCTTAAATAAGCTATTCTGATTTTTTTTTAAGGAAAATTAATGACAGTGAAAAGAAATATGCAAGAAAAGTATGACTTGGCTAGTAATCCCAACTTCGATTTGATATAATTGAAAAAAACAAGACGAGGAGAAAATAAATGAAAAAAGTATATTTATCAGCGACGCCGGCCTATCATGAGGAAGAAGACATGATTTTCAAATATGCCATTTATGATGAAAATGATCAGTTTGTACAAGGGGATGTTATCTATCATGATTACCGTAAACCTGCTGTAACGGGCTTGTATTCGGTCATAGAGTTATTAAAAGTCTTAAAAGCTTTTCGGGCAGAAGAAATCGAAATTATTGTAAATGATGGTGCTTTAATTGAACAAATTCAGGGGACAACAGATACAAAAAATAAAGATGTCATTAAAGTTGCATCATTTACACGAAATAAATTCAATGCCTTTAGTTCTAAGATTCGTATCAAAAGTGTAGCGGGACAATATGAACAAACAAAAATTTGGGAAGAAAAGTTAAGTCATATATAGGTGGTGTAGCTATGAAAGTGCAACGATATATCGTTATATTTATTTGTTTAATGTTGGGAATATTGGGACTTATCAGTTGCCAAAGAAAGCAAGATCATAAGGTGGTCGGGATTTCGATGCCAACAAAATCATCTGAACGATGGCTTTTAGATGCAAAATATACAGTGCTTGAATTTGAAGAAATAGGATATGAGACAAAGTTGGCTTTTGCGGAAGATGTTGTTGGGAATCAGGCATCTCAAATTGATAATTTTCTGGATGAAGGTGTCGATTTATTAGTGATTGCGCCAATTGATTCGAACTCATTAACGGATGTATTAAAAAGGGCAAAAGAGTTGGGGGTTCCCATTATTTCTTATGACCGATTAATCATGAATTCAGATGCAGTTGATGTATATGTAAGCTTTAATAATGAAAAAGTTGGTGAAATTCAAGGGCAGTATATTGTTGATCACTTAGACTTTTCGGATGGGGACCCCAAATATATCGAATTATTTGCAGGTTCAGCGGATGACAACAACACCTATTATTTTTTTGATGGTGCAATGGATGTGCTTCGACCATATATAGAAGATGGTCGTTTAGTGGTAAAGAGTAAACAGTTTGATGTCAAAGAAGTCAATACCTTGCGATGGGATCGAATGATTGCCAAAAGTCGAATGACCAGTCTTTTAAATAATTATTATATAGAAGATCGCATTGATGCGGTGCTATCTCCTTATGATGGCGTGAGTAGAGGTGTTATAGAAGCATTATTGGAAAACGGATATACGGAAGAGACATTACCTGTGGTTACAGGACAAGATGCAGAATTATCCTCGGTTCAATGGATTGAAAAAGGCTTGCAAAGCATGACGGTTTTTAAGGATGTTCGTGAATTAGCCAAGAAAACGGTTGAAGTTAGTCAGAAGATGTTTGAAAATGATTTAAAGAGTGTAATCGATGGAGAAGTTTACCATAATGGTATTAAAGATGTGGATACGGTTATGCTAGATGTATACGAGGTGAATCAAAAAAATTGGGAATCCGTTCTCGTGGACAAAAAATACTATACACGCGAAGAGGTTCTTGATGAATAAAGGAGTCACGGTTTGACGATCAAACCATAATTGATCAATAAGACGGAGGTTTTATATGAAAAATTATATTTTAGCATTGGATGAAGGTACAACAAGTTGTCGAGCAATACTCTTCAATCGAGACGGTCAGATTGTAAATAGCGCACAAAAAGAATTCAAGCAAATCTATCCCAAGCCGGGATGGGTAGAACATGATGCTATGGAGATTTGGGGGATTCAAAGTGGCGTGATGAGAGAAGTGATTGAAACCTGTTCAGCAAGTGTAGATGAGATTGCTGCAATCGGAATAACAAATCAACGCGAAACCGCAGTCGTTTGGAATAAAAATACCGGAAAACCCATTTATAATGCCATTGTATGGCAATCCCGGCAGACGGCAGATATTTGTGAAGAAATTATCGCCAATGGTCACGAAGAATATATAAAAAAGGCCACAGGATTGTTGGTAGATGCCTATTTTAGCGGGACAAAAGTGAAGTGGATTCTAGACAATGTAGAGGGTGCAAGAGAGCAGGCTGAACGTGGAGAACTACTCTTTGGGACTATTGATACATGGCTAATCTGGAATTTAACACGTGGGAAAGCGCATGTTACGGAGTACTCAAATGCATCTCGGACCATGATGTTTAATATTGAAACATTACAATGGGATGATCATTTATTAGAAATCTTAGATATTCCGAAAGTAATGCTCCCAAAAGTGTGTGACTCAAGTGAAATCTACGGCTGTACCCATGAAAAAACATTCGGAGGAGCAAAGATTCCTATTGCCGGAGCTGCCGGCGATCAACAAGCGGCTCTTTTTGGCCAAGCTTGTTTTCTAGAAGGAATGGTAAAGAATACTTACGGTACAGGAGCCTTTATTCTTATGAATACAGGTTCAAAGCGAATCATATCAGAAAAAGGCTTGCTGACAACGATTGCATGGGGATATAATGGTAAAGTGACATATGCCCTTGAGGGTAGTGTGTTTAATGCAGGTGCATCGATACAATGGCTAAGAGATGAGATGCGTATGATATATTCGGCGGATGAGAGCGAATATTTTGCAACAAAAGTAAACGATTCAAATGGTGTTTATATGGTGCCTGCTTTTGGAGGGCTTGGAACGCCGTACTGGGATATGTATGCCCGTGGTGTCATTGTTGGATTGACACGTGGAGCTAACCGGAATCATATTATTCGAGCAACACTCGAATCCATTGCCTATCAGTCAAAAGATGTTATTGATTTAATGGTGGAAGAGTCAAAAATTGACCTGAAAAAATTAAAGGTTGATGGTGGGGCAAGTAAGAATAATTTCTTGCTACAATTTCAAGCGGATATTTTAGGTGTAACGGTAGCAAGGCCTAATGTTGTTGAGACAACGGCACTCGGAGCAGCTTTTTTAGCAGGATTAGCCGTTGGATTTTGGGAAGATCAGTCGGTTTTGGTTTTGGATGATAACATTGACCGAGTGTATGAACCGAATATGAGTCAACAAGAGCGTGAAGAAAAATATAGAGGTTGGAAAAAAGCAGTGACTAGAGCACTAGACTGGGAAGGATAACAAATGTGAAAAATGTTGAATTAAATCATGCAGAACTTATTCAGTTTTTAATGGTTGCAGATAAAGAGCAAATGGAACTATTCCTTGAAGAAGTCCATCCGGCAGATATACTTGATGCTGTTCATGATTTCGAAGGAGATCCTCTTGAACTCTTAAGACATCTTCCGGAACAATTTATTGCAAGTATCATCGATGAAGCGGAAGACGAAGAAAAATATGAGCTACTTACCCTCTTTTCAAAGAAAAAACAAATGGACATTGTTGATGAGATGTCTTCGGATGAACTTGTTGACTTGTTAGGAGCTATTAACGAAACAGAGCAAGATTCTATTATCGTTAATATGGATGCTGAAGATGCAGCAGAAGTTAGGGAATTATTGGCCTATGAACCGGAAACTGCCGGAGGAATCATGGCGACAGAGTTTCTTGCGCTAAAAGACCAGATGACAGTCGAAGACACTTTAGATTATCTTCAAAAAGAAGCGCCAGAGGCAGAGACGTTTTATTATATATATGTACTTGATGATAACGGTATTCTTAAAGGTGTCGTTTCGCTAAGAGATATGGTCAAGAGTTCCTTTGAGACGAAACTTGGGGATATAATGAAAGAAAGCGTTATTAGTGTACCGGTGGATATGGATCAGGAAGCCATTGGACGAATGTTTGAAAAATATGGTTATCTTATCATACCGGTCGTCAGCCATGAAAATAAGATGTTAGGAATCATTACAGTTGATGATATTATGGAAATCTTAATTGATGAGGATACAGAAGACTTGTATCGATTAGCCGGTTTGCAAGAAAGTGAAAAAGTAGCCGGTGGAGTCAGGGAATCTGTGAAAAGCCGACTGCCGTGGTTAATTGTTAACTTGTTTACCGCGATTTTGGCAGCAGCAACCGTCAGTTTATTTGAAGAAACGATTGCTAAAGTTGTTGCATTAGCAACCTTTATGCCAATTGTGGCCGGTATGGGGGGGAATGCCGGAACGCAAACCTTAACACTTATTGTTCGAGGGATTGCCCTCGGAGAAGTGACGCTTGAAAATGCCAAGAAAATACTAAAAAAAGAAATTGGAGTAGGTGTACTAAATGGTATTGTCCTCGGTTTAGCTGTAGCCATACTTGGTTTGATATGGGAAGGGAGTCCTGTTTTTGGACTTGTGATTGGAGTTGCTATGTTGCTGAATCTGATTATGGCGACATTAGCCGGATACTTTGTTCCGCTTACATTAAAGAAATTAAATATCGATCCGGCTCTCGCTTCAGCGGTTTTTGTAACCACAGTTACAGATGTCTTAGGATTTTTCTTTTTCTTAGGACTTGCGACCGTCTTTATTAATGCGTTGATATAATTCTAAGGAGGTCCTTATGGCAACAATTAAAGATATAGCAAAAAAAGCAGATGTATCGCTAACAACAGTTTCAAGAGTGCTTAATTATGATGAGACCTTATCAATATCAGATGAAAAACGAAAAAATATTCTTGAAATAGCAGAAGAATTCAATTATGAGACCCCGAGAAACCGTAAAAAGCGGTTGGCAAAAAATGTGAATCGACAAAAAATAGGTTTGATGTATTTTTCAAATTTACATGATGAATTGGTGGATCCTTATTTTTTATCTATACGTATCGGAATCGAAAAAAAATGTAATGAAGAAGGCATCGATATCATAAAATCATTTAAAGATGATGCAGGATATGATTTAAGCATCTTGGATGATGTTGATGGTCTTATATGCATCGGTCGATTTACAGATGAACAAATTAATGCATTTTCTCAGATTACAGAAAACATGGTTTTTGTGGATTGTTCTCCCGATGATGAACGTTATGATTCGGTTAATATTGATTTGCAACAGGCCGTTGTTAAAGTGTTGGATGCCATTTGCCAAGCGGGGCATGAACGCGTCGGTTTTATCGGTGGGCGAGAGGATTATGAAGAGTATAATACACCTCTTGGCGAAGTTAGACAAAAGGCCTTTGAAGAATATACCAAAGAAAAAGGAATTTACGATGAACGTTTTGTGTTCATTGAAGATTTTAAACCGGCAACGGGCTATCGGCTAATGAAACAAGCGCTTGAGATGGATGATTTACCGACTGCTTTTTTTGCGGCAAGTGATTCGTTAGCAATCGGAGCATTAAGAGCAATTCATGAAGTTGGCTTAAGCATCCCCAATGATATAGCCATTGTAGGATTTGATGATATACCAACAGCTAAATATACATTTCCGCCCTTGTCAACATTGCACATACATACTGAGTTTATGGGAATAACAGCAGTTGACACCCTGATAGAACGATTCAATGGCAGAAAAATCAGTAAAAAAATAATTGTTCCGACTATCTTTAAACGTCGAAAAACACTATAGAGTTTCTTCTATAGTGTTTTTTTAGTGAAATAATAGCAGAAAAATCAAATATGGTATTGACTTTTAGGTAAATGTTTACTATACTTAGAGAGTAAAAATTTACTAAATTTTATCAGGAGGGATACTATGAAAAAGATTTTAGCAATCGTTATGATGTTGGTTTTAGTATTATCATTAGCAGCATGTGGAAGCGATGATGTAGGCGGAGAAACAAATTCGGCAACAGAGGATGCATCCGGTACAGATGCAGGAACAGATGCAGCAACAGACTCAAGCTCAGCAGAAAAAAAGACAATAACTGTATGGGCATGGGATCCAAACTTCAACATCGCAATTATGGAAGAGGCAAAGGCGATTTATGAAGCGGAAAATGAAGGTGTAATTATTGAAATCGTAGACTATGCAAAAGGTGATGTAGAGCAAAAACTACATACCATGTTAGCATCCGGAGCAACGAATGAATTACCGGATATTGTATTGGTTGAAGATTACAATTCACAAAAATACTTACAGTCTTATCCAGGAAGCTTTTTAGATTTGACAGGAAAAATCCCACATGAAGATTTTGCAAGTTATAAAGTAGAGCTTATGACACTGGATGGAAAAGTCTATGGTGTACCATTTGACTCAGGTGTTAGCGGATTTTTCTATCGTACAGATTATTTAGCAGATGCAGGATATTCAGCAGAAGATTTAGAAAACATCACATGGGATGAATTCATTGAAATCGGTGAAACAGTATATGAAAAAACAGGTTATCAAATGTTAGCAACAGACCCTAATGATGGTGGATTAATGCGTGTCATGTTAAACGGTGCAGGAACATGGTACTTTGATGAAAATGGTCAAATAAACATAGCGGATAACGAAGCCTTAGCGGATTCATTACGTATCTATAGAGATATCGTTGAATCTCCAATGACAAAAATTACTTCAGGTTGGGGTGAATGGGTTGGAGCTCTTAACACAGGTGATGTCGCATCTATCACTACGGGTGTTTGGATTATGGGTTCAGTTAAAGCAGAAGAAAGTCAAAGTGGATTATGGGCAGTTGCTCCAACACCAAGACTTGACGTTGAAGGTTCAGTGAATGCTTCAAACTTAGGAGGATCTAGCTGGTACGTGCTTTCTGAATCTAAGAATCCGGATTTAGCTGTTGATTTCTTGAATCGTGCGTATACAGACGTGGACTTTTATCAGAAAATACTCGTTGAACGAGGTGCAGTAGGTTCTTATCTTCCAGCAGCAAGTGGAGAAGCTTATACGGAGTCAGATGAATTCTTTGGCGGACAAAGAGTATTTGCTGATTTTTCAGAATGGATGGATCAGATTCCACCATTAAATTATGGATTATATACATACGAAGCAGATGCTGCAATTATGGGGGTTATGCCTGGAGTATATGCAGGTGAATCTATTGAGGAAGCTCTAGAAATGGCAGAGCAACAATTATCAAGTCAAATTAACTAGAATGATGAGCTACCTTAGTAAAAATGAATAGCTAAGGTAGCTTTCTTTTTGAAAGGATGTCGCATGAAAATGATTATGAAATCAAAAGAATTTCGTAGAAAGCTATATTATGGCGGTTCTTTTGTGCTGATTGCAATAATACTCACATCAGTTTTTGCTATTTATCCGATTATAAATTCCCTTGTCCTATCAACAACATCAGGAAAAGGTGTTGTAACAGAATTTGTAGGGCTTGGAAATGTAAAACGTATATTAGTCGATGATGTATTCAAACAAGCATTAAAGAATACTTTTATATACTTTGTATTTCAGGTGCCGATTATGTTGACTTTGGCATTGCTTTTAGCCACCTTATTAAACGATCGTAAGCTCATTGGAAAAGGATTTTATCGGACAGCAATCTTCCTACCTTGTGTTACATCGCTAGTCGCTTATTCAATACTCTTTAAAAGTATGTTTAGTGTTGATGGAATTGTCAATCAAACCTTATTGTTTATCGGACTCATTGATCAGCCGATTTCCTGGTTGCGAGATGCGTTTTGGGCAAAAGTAACGGTGGTACTTGCCATTACTTGGCGTTGGACTGGGTACAATATGATTTTTTATTTAGCTGGGTTACAAAATATAAGTCCATCTATATATGAAGCGGCAGAAATTGATGGTGCATCAAAAGTAAAACAGTTTTTTTATATAACTATTCCAATGTTAAAACCGGTTATACTCTTTACGTCAATCATGTCAACAATCGGAACCTTGCAGTTATTTGATGAAGTTGTTAACTTAACAGGCGGAGGAGCATCATCACCTTCGTTACAGGCAACTATTACCTTAACGCAGTATATTTACGATTTATCCTTTAAATATGTTCCCAACTTTGGTTATGCAGCGACAGTATCCTATGTAATCGTGTTTTTTACAGCAATATTAGCAGTTATGCAATTTAGAGTGGCAGGTGATGATCGTGGCTAAAGTTTTTAAAAATATATTCAAATATGGATTTCTTAATATTGCAGCGTTTGTTTCCATATTTCCATTTGCGTGGATGATTATTGGTGCAACAAATTCAGCAACAGATATTATGAAAGGTAAATATACCTTTGGTACAGAGCTAATCGGTAATTTTCAAAAATTAAATGAAATGATTGATCTACCCCTGTTATTTTGGAACTCCACAAAAATAGCTGTTGGTGGAATGGTTCTACAATTACTCATTGCCTCATTAGCCGGTTATGGTTTTGAAATTTATCGAAATAAAATTTCGGAAAAAGTTTACGGTATTTTGCTATTAACTATGATGGTTCCCTTTGCGGCGCTTATGATTCCGCTTTTTAGAATGTTTGCAGGGGCAGGAATGCTTGATTCCCATGTTGGTGTTATTATACCAACCTTAGCAATGCCTTTTATGATTTTTTTCTTTCGACAAAATACCAAAACATTTCCCAATGATTTGATGTATGCGGCTAGGGTTGATGGCCTGAGTGAAATACAGATATTTTTCCGAATATATGTGCCGACAATGAAAGCAACCTATGCGGCAGCCGGAATATTATCCTTTATGACGTTTTGGAATAGTTATCTATGGCCATTAATCATATTGCAATCGGAACGTCAGAAAACATTGACACTAGCTATTTCATCGCTGTCATCAGCTTATTTTCCCGAATACGGCGTTATTATGGTAGCGATTATCATAGCAACAGCCCCAACGCTCATTGTGTTTTTCTTATTGCAAAAACATTTTGTAGCCGGAATGTTGGGATCGATTAAATAAAAGTTGGAGAGACTATGATAAAATATCACGAAAAGACACGCGTTTTTCACATACAAACAAACAATACAAGTTATATTTTTAAAGTATTAGGGACAGGACATATTACACAACTTTATTACGGAGAAAAAATAGGCATTAAAGAAAATTATGATTCCTTAGATCAACAATATGTTTCAGCACCGGGCAATAGTACGGTATACTCGACAAAAAGTGATTTTTGCCTAAATGTGACGCCTCTAGAATTCGGAACATATGGGAAAGGGGATTATCGAGAACCGACACTACACCTTCAAGAAGAAGATGGTAATCGAACCTTTGATTTTTTATATGTATCTCATGAAATATACGAAGGTAAGGAAAAACTATCAGAACTCGCGAGTATCGAATTATCGGATGAAGACGGCCAATCGCTAGCTCTATTGCTGAAAGATGAAGTGAGTGGTGTAAAACTATATTTGAAATACAGTGTTATCGATGCTGCGGATATCATTATTCGATCCATGGAGCTGGTAAATAGCGGTTCAGGTCCATTAAAAATCCAACGTATGATGAGTTTTAATTGGGATGATCGCTATAGTGACTATGACTTGATTTCGTTAGAAGGCCAGTGGATACGGGAACGCCATATCAACAAATATGCGCTGAAAAAAGGGCGTATTGTTTTGGATTCTAAAAAAGGAGTCAGTAGTTCGGACTATAATCCTTTTTTGTGTTTAGCAAAAAAAACAACCACGGAATGCACCGGAAAAGCTTATGGATTTGCTTTGATTTATAGTGGTTCCCATGAATCCTCTGTTGAAGTGACACCCTATGGATTTACACGTATTCAGATGGGGATACAGTCCTTTGACTTTGAGTGGCTTTTAAAACCGGGAGAATCCTTCCAAACTCCGGAAGCCGTGTTGACATTCAGTGCAAAGGGATTTAATGGAATGAGTCGGAATTTTCACCAGATGATTAATGACTATCTAATTCCAAAATATTGGCGTCGTCGGGAACGTCCCATACTAGCCAATAATTGGGAAGCTACATATTTTGATTTTGATCATAATAAAATCAAAGCCTTAGTTGATTCGGCCAAAGAGTTAGGGATTGAATTGTTTGTCCTTGATGATGGTTGGTTTATGAATCGTAATAACGACCGACACGGACTTGGTGATTGGATTGTTGACTATGACAAACTCGAGAATGGTATTGATGGTATTGCCCACTATGTTCATCAACAAGGACTAGAGTTTGGCCTATGGGTTGAGCCGGAAATGGTTAATAAAGGGACAGCCTTATATCGAAAACATCCGGAGTGGATCGTGGGCCACCCGAGACGTGAAGTTTCACCAGGGAGAAACCAATATATACTCGACTTGACGAATGATGAAGTTATCGATTACCTTGAAAACAAGTTAAGTAGTATATTTGAACATGCAAAGGTTGATTACATTAAATGGGATATGAATCGTAATTTTTCTGACCTGTATTCATCATGGCTTGAACCGGAGCGACAGCAAGAATTCGTACACCGTTATGTGTTAGGATTATATAAGCTTTTAGAACGATTAGTCAAACGTTTTCCTAAAGTCTTATTTGAATCCTGTAGTAGTGGTGGTAACCGTTTTGATATGGGCATGCTAGCTTATATGCCACAAACATGGACCTCGGATAATACAGATGCCCTTGCTAGGTATAAAATCCAATATGGTACGTCCTATGTATTTCCCTTGTCGACAATGGGAGCTCATGTTTCAGGGGAAAAATCCCATCAAGTCTTACGTAAAACACCCCTTGAAACCCGGTTTAATGTGGCGGCATTTGGTGTGTTAGGTTATGAACTCGATTTAATCAATTTATCCAACACAGAACGCGAGATCATCAAAGAACAAGTGGAATTTTATAAGAAACATCGTAGATTGTTTCAATTTGGCGATTTTAATCGTTTACAATCACCTTTTGAAAATAATCACATGCATTGGCAGGTTTTAGATCGAGATAAGAAGGAAGCGATTCTTGGCGAATACCAACAATTACAAGAAGCCAGTCCGGTGCTTGATCATCTCGACGTCATCAATCTAGACGAAGAAGCAAGATATCATCTAGTTTGTCGAAAGCAACATGTCGATGAAGAGACGCGGATGATAAGTGAATCTTTTTCCTTATACGCATCCGGAGATGAATTGTTAAAGGTTGGAATACGGCCATTTACACAGTTTATGGGTGTGGGGATTAATGCTTATACCCGAATATTGGGTGACTTTGGGTCGCGACTGTATCTAATTGAGAAAGAGTGAGAAATTACTCTTTCTCTTTGTATTGGGAAGGATTCATTCCTGTATATTTTTTAAAGGCACGGCTAAAATAAGCCGGATTATTACCAAATCCAATTTTTTCTGCAATATCGGTTATTCTGTTTTCATCTGCATCTGCTATCATTTTGCATGCTTTATCCATGCGATAATTCATTAAAAATGTTGAAAAGGAAATTCCGGTTTCTTTTTTAAAGGTTTTGCTTAAATAGTCTCTATTCATATACAACATGTTTTCGGCAATCCATTTAAGAGATAATTTTGGATTGCTAATTTCATGCATGATAATTTTGATAATGTCATTGATTAAGGGTGAATATTTCAGCATATTTTTTTCATTATACAATTGAATGATTTCTTGGATGAAAAGGTTAAGTTGATGATGAATAACGTCTAAGTGGGTGGAATTGATTCCGTTTAAAAATTGGTTTAGATAATTGACACGAGAGGTGGCCGGAATATGGGAGAGTAGCTCATTTAACAATTCTAAAGTGGATAATTGTACTTGATCTTTTGTATAATGATTGTGTTTTAATTGGGTGAAGAAAGTATCCAATAATTGAATGGCTTCGTATTCATGGCCTTCTTTTAATGCTTTGCTCAATGGGTTAAAATCATAATTTAGATAAGAGACCTCTTTATTTAATAATCGAGTAAATTCATTTGCTTCAACAATTTTTCCTTTGACAAAATATAAATGTGTTTTTATATAACCATGAAGCTGTGAATAGGATTCCGGTAATGACTTAATATCATGAACAGGCGTTAGAAATATGGTCGTATCAATGGTATAGAAATCAAAAAACTTGGCTTTTATAAGACTGATTTTTTGCTTTAAGTCAAACAAATCTGTTTTATTAATAACCAGAATAGATTCTTCATTAATGGTTGTCCTTAATATGATGTTACTGACATCTAAGACTTCATTAATGATATTATTAAGTGCAAAGGTATGATAGTTTTCAATAGACGTTCCGATATTAAAAAGTATGAGATATCCCTTATCCAAATCAATCTTAAGCTTAATTAATCGATTTAAGTATTCCCACTCTTGCTTTCCAAACTCATCGCCAAGTAAGAAGCGTCCAAAAGAATGCTCAGTTATGTTCTCTAGCAAAGCTTTATGGATAAGTAGCTGATTATTTTTTTGATTTAGTTCATCAATTAGTTCAGTTAATACTGAATTTAATTCATCATCGCTTGATGGCTTTAATAAATAATGTTTTACCCCATATTGCATTGCTTTGTGTGCATATTCAAATTCATCATGTCCTGAAAAAACGATAAAATGAATATTCGGATATTTTATACTAACTTCTTTGATTAATTCTAATCCATCCATTTCCGGCATCTTAACATCAGTTATGATGATGTCAGGAAGGTCGTTTTCAATAGATTTCATTGCTTCAATTCCGTCATGTGCCATACCTGATTTTGTGAGTGCTAGATGCTCCCAATGAATCATTGCATCAAGTCCTTGGCAAATTAATGATTCATCGTCAACGATTAATAATTTATACATGAGTACCTCCTAGATAATCACTATCTTTTGGCAAAGATATAATGATTGTGGTTCCTTGGCCTTGACTACTTTTAATCGCTAATCCATAGGCTTGGCCAAACATCATTTTGATTCGGTCATTTATGTTGCGCAAACCAATACCAAGGCGTTCTGTTGCATTTAAAGAATTCTCAATAACATCTAAATAGTCTGGATTCATGCCTGGCCCATTATCAGTAACATGGATAAAGAGGGTATTGTCTTTTTCAAAACATGATATTTTTATGAGACCATTTGTTCTTTTTTCGGAAATGCCATATTTAATTGAATTTTCGACTAATGGCTGTAATGTAAATGGGGGAATCATGTAATCCCAATAACCTTGTTCAATATTGAGCGTATAATTTAATCGCGATTGATAACGTATTTTTTGAATAGCCATATAATTTTCTAAGATTTTGATTTCATCAGAAAGCTTAATTAATGGTTTGTCATTGTTTACTGAAAATCGAAAAAGATTGCTGAGTGCCTCAACCATGGTTGAGATTTTTTCCTGTTTGGAAATTTTTGCTAAAGCGTTAATGGAGGTTAGTGTATTATATAAAAAATGAGGGTTGACTTGGGATTGAAGGGCTCTGTATTTAGCATCTTTAATCGTCAATTGCTTCAAATAATTTTCATTAATTAGCGTATTAATCTCACGAATCATTAGCTCAAAATCATGTTCAAGCTGTCCGATTTCATCTTCGGAATGGTAGGATTCAAAATCCATTTTAGTGATATCAAATATTCCCTTCTCAACAGTATTCATATTCGAAGCAAGTTTCGCAATCGGTTTTGTAAATTGTTTTGAAAATAAAAAGATAATGATGAAAGAGATTACAAAAATAATGCTGAAAAAAACATATGTGAATGTATTGATTGATTTTATCTGAGAAGTGATATGATTGTAGGGAATAATATTTATATACATCCAATCCGTATATTTCACTTTACTAAAAGCAACAAAATAGTCTTCATTATCTAGCGTTTGCATCATATATCCATTTCTGCTATTAGGAATATTTATAACGTCAATAAGGTCCGGAGAAGAGGAAGTAAATACAAGGTTATCTTCGAGAAAGATTAGTACAGTTGAATCAAATTCATTAAATAAATGACTGTGCTTTTTAATTAACCCTTCTTTATTAATACGAATAATAATCGTGCCCAATTGATCTAATGTAAAATTCTTTACTTCGCGAACAGAACGTGCGCAATATAGCCATTTATCATTATTGTCCGTATACCAGATGTTCTTACCATTTGCCAAGGCAGCAAGCTCAAGAATAGATTCCTTTGCGAATGGATTTATCGGAAGCTCTCTTTTTCCTATATTCACTTCAAATTCATTCAGACTAATTGCATGAATGGAATCAATGTAATTATCGCTATTACTGTAATTAAACAAAGTCTCATCGAGGTCAATCCGATTTACTATATATTGGTTTTCCGGAGTGATTGTTAATAAGGTTGAAAAATAGTCTTGTACAACCTTATCAACAGCAATGTTTAAAGAGAGTGTCTCTATTTTGGTAAGTTCATTCGTAATAATTGAAGAAGAGATGTTTAGTACTTGTGCGGAGACTTGTAAATGTTGTTCTTTGACTAGATTGTTTGCAAACTGTACAACAGCAAGAGTTAGTAAAAAAGCTATACCTGTAATACTGATAATTAGAAAAAATAATTTTTCTCGGATCCTGCGTTTACTATAAAATGTTTTGAAAAATTTGAGTGGTTTAATCATACGAAAACCTCCTATGTAATGTAAGACAATTTTACTTTATCATAGATTCATATATGTGACAATCGAATTAAGATGATGAGCATAATAACCTCTTTATTGTGCAAAAATACCTCGTCTTTGTGCATTTCATCATAAGAGAATAACCGATATAATATATCTGTAGTCAATTATTTCAAATATTAGGGAGGTTACAAAATGGCTAAAAAAAGTTTGGTAGTATTACTCATCCTCGCATTATCGATAGCAATGTTTAGTGGATGTGGTAAAGAAGAAACAGGGGAAAATGTTAGTACAGGAACAGATACAAGTTCTCAAGAAGGTACAACAAATGATGGGAATTCAAACAGTGCAGATAATGAAAAGGAAGATGTAAAGTTAGATATTTTGTGGTTTGCAGACGGAGTCGAAACAGAGGCTATGCAAAACGTCATGGATAACTACAAAGTTGAAAATCCTCATGTAGAGTTCAATATGATTGAAGTTGCATATAGTGATTTAGACTCAAAACTTAAAACGATGATTGCGGGAGGAACGCCACCTGCGATTGCACGAGTCACAAATCCGGGATTGTTATTTGACCATGCGCAAGATTTAAGCGAGTTTATGGGCGGTTATGATACGTTTACAGAACAATATATGGATTCATTAGAACCATATTACACAAAAGACGGTGGCGTCTACGCAGTACCGATGGATGTAACTGCAAATGGTTTGATTTATAACAAAACACTATTTGATCAAGCCGGAGTAGACGTTCCGGGGTCTCCAGAGGAAGTGTGGACTTGGGAAGAGTTTGAGCAAGCCGTTATTGAAGTTAAAGAAAATTCTGATGCAAGATATGGCTTGCTTTGGGATGTTACTTCACACAGATGGTCAACTTTATTGTATGAATTTGGTGGAAGTATCATTAATGAAGCAGGAGACGGACCTGCAATTAATAATGAGCAAGGTGTTGCAGCTATGAATTACTTTAAAAAGCTACATGATACAGATGTTATTCCAAAATCAGTATGGCTTGGAGGAGAAAATCCAAATAACCTATTTAGATCAGGAACAGCCGTTGCTCATCTTTCAGGAAACTGGATGTTAAGTAATTATAGAGATATTACTGATTTTGACTGGGGCGTAACATATGCACCAAAACAAGCAACACGATCTTCAGTACCTGGTGGAAAATATATGATGCCATTTAAAAACACCGGAGTGGAAGAAGAAGCAATGAAATTCTTAGAGTATTTTGCGAAAGCGGAGAATACCGGGCAGTATTGCAGTGATTCATTATTTATTAGTCCTAGATTAGATAATAGTGAATTAGATTATGAATATGGGAAAGAAATGTTTGCAATCTTTTCAAATGAGTTAGCAAACACACCACCGGCAGCAGCAAAAGATTGGTCGAGACAAGATATCATGCCTGTTGTTAATCCTGATATTACAGATGCAATCAAAGACGTATTAATGGGAGAAGCAGAAGCACAAGAAGCGCTTGATAAAGTGGCACAACTAATAACAGAAACAATTGAAGCTCAATAGTAGTAATAAATAGATGGTGATTAAAGGCTGCTGATGAAGGAAAAGGCAGCCTTTAATTATTAAAAAGTACGGAGGTTGATGTATGGAACATCGAATAAAACAAAAAAAACGAAAAATTAATATCCAGCGTGCTTTGGCGCCATATTTATTTGTTTTTCCTAATTTTATAATCTTTTTTATTTTTGTAGTTATACCGGCAGCATATGGTCTGTATTTTTCATTTACAAATTATGATGGACTTTCAGAAGAAGAATTTGTGGGAATAACAAACTATGTAAAATTATTTAGCGATAGCGACTTTTGGGATACAATGCTTCGAACAGCAATTTATTCAGGTATCGTGGTGCCAACTATTTATGTGTTTGCCTTGGGAATAGCTATTTTGTTGATAAAAGAAATTCGATTCAAAGGCATTTTTCGGGCAATTATTTATTGGCCGACAATGATATCATTCATCGTAGTTGGAGTAACATGGAAATGGATTTTTGGCGATACTTTTGGAATCATTAATTATCTAATGGAACTTGGAGGGCAAAAAGGAATCCCATGGTTGTCGGAATCCTTTTATGCAACGCTGGTTGTTATTGTTGCCACATTGTGGTCGAGAATTGGTTTTTTCATGGTTATTTTCATTTCCGGATTACAGAGCATTCCCTCAGAATTTTATGAAGCTGCAAATATTGACGGAGCAAAGAAATGGCAGATGTTTACCCAAATCACTTTGCCCCTTCTAAAACCAACAAGTGTTATGGTTATTATGCTTGCAATTATTGATTCATTCAAAGCATATCCATTAATTGTATCACTAACGGGTGGAGGACCTGGGAGAGCGACAACATACCTCGTTCAATATATTTATCGTTTTGGTTTTGAAAAAAATCAGCTTGGATATGCAAGTGCAATGTCGGTAATCCTTTTCTTAATTATATTAATTACAACTTCAATCCAATTCAAAGTGAATAAAGGAGGCGAAATTTAATGAAAGTAAGCAAAAATTTAATGGTATATCTTGTCCTAATAATTATTTCGGCCTTCTTCTTGCTTCCGGTTATTTGGATTGTGTTATCATCATTTAAAGCAGGAACGAGTTTATATAAGTGGCCACCTGAGTTAATACCAAGTCAACCATCTATAGAAAACTATATTATTGCATTTAAAAAAGGGAATTTTGGGTTATTCTTTTACAATAGTTTTATGGTAACGATTCTGTCAACAATGGTCACATTAGTGATTAATACAATGGCTGGATTTGCCTTAGCTAAGTATAAGTTTAAAGGAAGAGATCTTTTGCTGATTGGCTTTATCTCGACACTAATGATTCCTTTAGAGGTAATTATGATTCCAATATTTCAAGTGATTACGAAGTTGAATTTATATAATACATTTGTAGGTATTATTGTACCTCCGGCAGCAACGCCCACAGGCTTGTTTTTGATGCGCCAGTATCTACTTTCAGTACCTGATGAACTTTTAGAGGCAGCTCGTATTGATGGAGCTTCAGAGTGGCGAATATTTGTAAAACTGATTTTGCCAATATCAAAACCTGTGTTATCCGTTTTAACAATATTTTCATTTATGTGGCGTTGGAATGACTTCTTATGGCCTTTAATTGTTATAAGTACACCTGAAAAATACACTGTACAATTAGCCATATCTAATTTTGTCGGTCAATACAATGTGGATTGGAACGGATTATTAGCGATATCAGTAATCACCATGATTCCGGTATTAATTGTTTTCTTGATATTCCAAAAGCAATTTGTTAAAGGAATGGTTACATCGGGATTAAAAGGATAATGATGGAGGAATTATGAAGAAACTAGTTAGCATTACGTCAATTTCAGATAAAAAAGAATATGTTGATATAGGAACAAATAGTGGGCTTATGCGAATATGGTTCTTGACCTCTGATATTGTAAGAATCAAGACGTCCTTTAGTGAAACATTATCAGAAGATGCATCCTACACGCTTGTGCTGACAGCTTGGAAAGATCGAATGGATTCAGTGCTTGCCGAAGAAAGAAAATGTATTAAGCCTTATAAATATACCTTTAGTGAAAAAAAGGATTCCTATGAGATTACAACAGAAACACTTCGAATTGAAATCAGCAAAAATCCCTTTGGTCTAACAATCTACAACCAGTTAGGACATATTATTTATGAAGATGTAAAAAAGAAAGCATACATGAAAGATGCTCAAGGAAGGATTTATCATTATCAACATATACAGGATACAGATTCATTTTACGGATTTGGAGAGAAAAGTGGCAAGCTAAATAAATATCGCCGGCATCTAAAAATGAATAATACAGATACATTAGGTTATGATGCAGAAGTATCGGACCCACTTTATAAGCACATTCCATATTATATAACGGCCAATGTTAAGAATAAATCTGCTTCTGGAATCTTTTATCATAATTCATATCCGTCAACATTTGACATGGGCTGTGAACGAAGTGCATATTGGGGAAGATATAAGTATTTTATGGCCGAGGATGGAGATATGGATATCTTTGTCATAAATGGACCGAGTATTAAAGATGTCGTTGGACGCTATACAGATTTAACAGGGAAATCCGCGCTTTTACCCAAATATGCTTATGGTTATATGGGGTCAACAATGTACTATACGGAATTAGATGAAAATGCAGATGAAGCTGTATTAAATTTTGCAGAAAAAACAAAAGCGGAGAAGATTCCTTGTAGTGGATTTCATCTCTCATCAGGATACACGACAGGAGAAGATGGAAAAAGATATGTTTTTAATTGGAACAAAAAAAGATTTAAAGATCCGGGGGCTTTCATTCGAGAAATGCGAGATAAAGAAGTCTATGTTTCCCCTAATATTAAGCCGGGAATGCTCTTATCACATCCATTATATGCTGAATATTCCAACAATGATGCATATATCATGTCAAAAGAAACAAAAAAACCGGTAACGAGTAAATATTGGGGAGGAGATGCTAGTTTCGTTGACTTTACGAACCCTCAAGGACGAGATCTATGGACGCGACATATGAAAGCGTACCTATTCGATTATGGGATTCGCGCATTTTGGAATGATAACAATGAATATGAAATCGATGATGATCAAGCGCAGTGTAATTATGAAGATGCACCAATTGATTTCATGGCAATACGCCCTATTCTTCCCAATCTTATGGCATTCACAAGTTACTATGCCACGCTGAAATACGGAGGAAATGAACGTCCCTATATATTAAATAGGGCCGGTTTTGCAGGTATACAACGGTATGCACAAACATGGGCAGGGGATAACTTTACAAGTTGGAAAAATATGAAATTCAATACTTCGATGATGTTAGGGATGGGGTTATCAGGGGTAGCGAATCAAGGCGTTGATATTGGAGGCTTTGATGGACCCATTCCTGAACCGGAACTATTGGTAAGATGGATTCAAAATGCTATGTTTCATCCTAGATTTTCCATCCATTCATGTAATACAGATAACACAGTGACAGAGCCTTGGACATATCCGGAGTATACACCATATATTCGAAAGGCAATTCACTTACGTAATCAATTCATGCCCTACATGTATTCGCTAGGTCATCAAGCTTATCAAGTTGGTGAACCTATAATGCGACCCTTAGTATATGAGTTTCAGACAGATGAAAATGTCTATGAAGAAAGTTTTGACTATATGTTTGGCCCATTTGTGCTTGTGGCAGGAATATTTGAGAAAGGGCAAAAAGAACGTAAAATATACTTACCGATGGGGACGAGTTGGTACGATTGGTATTCCCTTCAAGCATATGAGGGGGGGAGAGAAATTACTGTACCAGTCGATCTAGAAAGTGTACCGCTATTTTTTAAAGCAGGATCAATTATTCCGCAAAAAAAAGAAGAAGATGAATTAGAACTCCTTATTGAACCATGGGAAAAGGCTGAATTTACATTATATGAAGATGATGGCATAAGTAACAATTACATGAAAAAAGACTTTATGGCAACACATATTTTCACAGAGGCAAATGAGGATAAGGTAACCATTGTGTTTGAACAGGAAGGGAAGTATACAGATAATATTCAAAAGTATAGTTTAACCGTTGTTTGTAAAGAAAAAGCACCCTTAAAAATTAGAATCAATGGAGAAGAGTTGGAACGTTATATGGAGACACAGGCATGGGAAACGAAAAACAAAGGCTGGATGTATGATGCGCAAAAAAAATGCGCACGTATCAAGTATGAATGTGTAGAATCAAAATATTCAGTTGATCTTGATTTTAGTATTAAAGATTTGATTTCAATATAATGGAAGTACGGAGGAAAGTGATGAAAATGATATATCCTTTATACAAAAATAAAACAATAAACCGATGGATTGTCTCAAATATCGAAGAAAAAAAAGTAGACTTTGAACCGGTTACGATGCATGGAGATGTGAATGAATGGTTGTTACAAGGATTTTCAATTCATGAAAATCCTTGTAAAACAAGATTTGCTGATAGCGCGCGTGAAAAAATGCAATTTAATACACAAGAATTTGAAGCAATTGAGGCATGGAAAATATATTTCCCTTGGGGAAATCCAAATGTCGAATTTTCACATTTTTGGTTTGATCCAACACATTTAAAGGTCTATGCATATACACAACTTATAGTTGATAAGGATGAAGTCGGTGAATTTGAATTGACAACCTGTGGTGGCGCAGTTGTTTTAGCCAACACGGAAGAAGCCACGCGATTTATGCCGTTTTCTCGTAATGTGCCTCAAAAACATCGATTTACTATGCCATTGAAAAAAGGGATCAATACGATTCAAATTCGAGTTGATGATTTAGCAGAGCGGGATACGCAATACTTTTTTCGGTTGGACTATTTAAGTGAGGGAAGTGTTAAAATTCAACTTCCAACAGATGAAGATAGCCAGACGATTGAAAAAGTGAAGTGTTTTGAAAAAATCTTTGAAAAAATGTATTTTGACACCGATTTTTATTGTGATAAACAAGTGGCCCTTCACTGGAAAGAACCCTTGCTCTATGACGGAACTTTAACAGTTGATATTGTACCGGGTGAAATCTTAGCGGATGATAAAGTACAGACATTATCATTTGAATTAGAGAAAGGTACAACATCCCTAGATCTTACAGATAGCTCAGAGCTTTATACAGGATATAATACATTTGTCTTTCAAATAAAGATAGGAAAACAAGATATTCAAAAAACACTAAATGCGCAAATATACCATGGGGATTTATTGGAAATGTCAAATGAGGACATAAGTCTCCGTAAAAAAATGGCTTTAGAGCATGTAGCTAAAGAGGGAGTGAATGATATTCACAGAGCATTAGCTATGCTAGTAACCAAGCATGATGTAGAATCCGCACAAGGGATTATTGATAAACATATTGATATGATTAACCATCGCTATGATTGCAGCGATTTTTATTTAGTCAGTCTACTTAAGATTTGGATTGACTTTCGAGATCAAGAAATTTTTAGTGAAGAGTTTTGGAGAAAAATCAAAAGCTGTATTTTAGATTTCAGATATTGGATGGATGAACCCGGAGATGATGTAATGTGGTTTTTCAGTGAAAACCACGCCCTATTATTTCATACATGTGAGCTCATTGCCGGCCAAATTTTTTCGGAATCCTTGTTTACAAATAGTCAATTGACGGGAAAGCAACATGTTGTAAAAGCAGAAGAACGATTGATATATTGGTTCGAACGTTTTTTTGAGGAAGGTATTACAGAATGGAATTCAAGCGCATATATTCCTATCGATATACTGGGTTTAGTTAATCTCTATATGATGTCAGAAAGTAAACTCTTGCGTGAAAATGCAAAAAAAGGGCTGGATTTTATATTCAAAGATTTAGCGGTCAATAGCCATAAAGGAGTACTATCATGTACTTTTGGAAGAAGTTATACGAAAGAGTTAAAAGGGAACTATACAAATGGCAGTTCATTTTTAAATTGGATTATTTGGAATCGAGGTTATGTAAACCAATCGACATTAGGAACGGTTTCGCTTAGTCTATCAGATTACTCAGCACCAGATGGATTGTTGGATTATCTAAATGTAAAAAATAATGATGCGCTTTTATATCAGCGAGTGCAGGGGTATAAAAAGCATGTATCAGTTTATGCCTATAAAACGAAGGATTACATTTTGTCATCGGCCAGTGATTTTAAACCTGGACAAAAAGGTTATCAGGAACATGTTATTCATGGTTTTTTTCAGGACAATACACTTTTTTGGATTAATCATCCAGGCGAAGCATTTATAGGAGGAAGTGGAAGACCAAACTATTGGGCAGGAAATGGTATTTTACCTCGCGTTATTCAATATAATTCAGCTGCTTTTGTGATGTACAAAATACCTCAATATGAAGAAGTGAATTTTACACATGCATATCTACCGATGGACCAGTATGATGAAGTTTATTTTAATGCGGATACAGTATTTTTCAGAAAAGGTACTGCTTATGGAGTGATTTATGCAAAAAATGGACTAAAATTCGTTGAAAGCGGAGAGACCCAATATAGAGAAATTATATCGCAAGGATATGAAAACTTTTGGATTGTTCAAATGGGACAGCAAGAAACGTTTGGAAGTTTCCAAGCATTTGTGGATAGATATACAGAGACTATAAAAAATTTAGCTGATTGCTCCATAGAAAAACTAGTATTCATCGATCCTCAATATGGAAAGATTGAGGTGGGATGGGAATCACCACTGATTATCAAAGACCGAATAATCGAAAGGAGCCAAGGTTAACATTATGATTGAAAGACAAAGAATAAACAATTATCTGGAAAAAGTAGTAGAAGCAACAAAAAATATAAAAAGTGACATGGATGAACCTTATCCAATTGGACTGATTGATATTAACTTATGGGAGTGGCCTCAAGGTGTCGGAATGTATGGATTGTTAAAATTCTATGAAATTGATCATAATCCAAAGACCCTAGAATATTTAATCAATTGGTATGATCAACGTATTCAAGAAGGTCTACCTGAAAAAAATGTCAACACAATGTCGCCAATGATAACACTCATAGAGCTTTATGAGATTACTAAAAAAGAAAGTTATGGGAGTATTGCTAAAGAATGGAGTCACTGGATATACGAAGATATGCTCAGAACAAAAGACGGACTTTTACAGCATATGATCACCGGTGATGCCAACGATGGCCAAGCCCTTATTGATACCTTATTTATGACATGTCTTTTTTTAGCAAAAGCAGGGGTCGTGTTCAACAAAAAAGAGTATGTTGAAGAAAGCATTCGACAATTTGAATTGCATATACAATTCCTGTTTGACTCGAAGGCGAATCTTTTTTTTCATGGATGGGATTCGAATGAGCAAAACAATTACGGGAAAGTACACTGGGCAAGAGGAAATTCATGGTATACATGTGGCGTTGTAGAATTATTGGATATTGTAGACATGGAGGAAGAGAAAAAAAATTCTCTCATAGATATTCTTAAGAAACAAGTTGATTCACTAGCGAGTACTCAAGATGAAAGTGGATTATGGCATACGGTAATTGATAATAAAGCATCATATTTGGAAACGTCAGGGTCAGCAGCATTTGCGTATGGAATATTAAAAGCAGTACGAAAAGGATATTTAGACGCAAAATATAAAGTGATTGGGCAACGTGCATTGGAAGGTGTTCTTAATAATATTGACGCGAAAGGGATTGTTCAGAACGTATCTTATGGAACGCCGGTTGGACCGGATGAGCGTTTTTATATGAATATTCCTATTTCACCGATGACTTATGGTCAATCATTGACAATTCTTTTACTGAGTGAAGCAATTGATTAATTTGTTTATATAGGCTATAATTAAATGGTAAATATTCTAATGGATGAAGAGGAAGAAATTATGAGAAAAAAATATCAGTCCTTGAAGTTAGAAGATCAAATATTTGCCATTATCCTTATTTGTGCAATGGTAATGTCCATTGCACTTATTCTTGTTAATATTGCCATCGATTACCCAAAGCAAGCCAATATAAAATGGGCAATTGCATTGATGATGAGTGGTATTGTTTTGTGTGCCATATTTAATAATCGATATGTTCAACCAGCGAGAATCATCTTTTTTTCTGTTGTTATTCTCATCTTATTACCTCTGGGTTGGTTGAACTCATCACTAAGTAATCCCTTTACTGTTGCTTATTCTTTTCTTATCATGATTGCTATTATCTATTTCTTTCAAGGAAAAATACAATTTTTATTTTTTTTAGCTGAATTAGTTATTATTATGCTCATGATTTTCTTGCGTTATCAATATCCCCAATTCTTTGCAGTTATTGATCCGCAAGTGGAGATGATTGATGTCATGTACCAATTGCCCTTGACCTTTATAGCAGGTGCTTTTATGTTAAAAGCATTTGCAAAATCCTATCGGTATGCACTAGATGAATTGGGAAAACAAAAACAGGCATTGACGTATTTAACCTTGCATGATGAGTTGACAACAATCTATAATCGTCGCTATGTTTTCCGTGAAATCGAAAAAATGGGTAGTCAGAAAAAGAATAAACTTTTAATCGGGATGGTCGATTTAGACAATTTTAAGCAAGTAAATGACTCTTACGGGCACGTTATGGGAGACATGTTATTAAAGAAAGCAGCAACGACCATACGAGATATTGTGGGTGAACCGGGGATTGTCGGACGATATGGCGGAGATGAATTTATTATCATTTATAATGAATGTTCCAAAACGAAAATGTTGGAGCTATTAAAAAGAATTCAACACGCATCGGATCAATTGGGAAGTCTTGAAGCCTTTACTTCCTTTAGTGGAGGATTTGTACTTTGCCATCAACCTTGTAACATTGAGGAGTGTCTATCCCATGCAGATCAATTATTATATAGGTCAAAGCATCAAGGGAAAAACACAATTACATATCAGTATACACGTCGTGACGGAACAAAAGTACAAAAGCATCTTGTATCACAAAGTGAAGAGATTAATGCATCGATATTTGAATCAGAATTTACCGTATAAAAAGGAGGAGCATATGTCATTATTTCAAGTTAATTATCCATCGGATGTTATGAATAAGTATATGGGGATGAATGTGATCTTGCCCGATGAAGATCGAGGTTTTTATGATGAAGAGGGAAAGTATCCCGTCCTATATCTACTTCATGGATACACGGATGATTATACAAAGTGGGCGCGAATGACATCGATTGAACGTTATGCAACTGACCTTGGGTTTGCCGTGGTTATGCCTGAAGGAGGAAAATCTTTTTATACAGATATGGCTTATGGGGACCCTTATTTTACACAAATTACGGAAGAAATTCCTAAGTATCTAAAAAAATGGTTCCCGATTACACAGGATCCAAAGTACACATTTATAGCCGGTCTCTCGATGGGTGGTTATGGCGCAATGAAAATTGGTATGATCTATCCGGACCGATATAGTGTTATCGGTTCCTTTTCCGGTGCTTTGTTAATGGCCCAAACAGCCGCTGAACCCATTGCAGATGACGCAGAAACGTGGTTAAAACGGCTAGAAGCAGATATTCGGTTAGTATTTGATGATGTTCATCATGTTGTAGGCGGTTCGGAGGATTTACTGTGGTTAGCCTCGGACTTAGTGGCTAAAAAAAGAAAACGCCCCAACATGTATCTTAGTTGTGGGACCGATGATTTTATATTGGAAAGCACGGCTATTTTTTGTAAACAACTAGATGCGCTTAACCTAGACTATAAATATTATGAAGGTCCGGGAGCTCATGAGTGGGCATTTTGGGACCAAGAAGTTTTGAAATTTATGCATTGGATTAAAAGCCTGCGCGATTAAGAGCAGGCTTCTAAAACATGATGACGCCCTTTAGGAACGATAAAGGGCGTATTTGATACAGGGTCACGGATGACTTTACACTCTAATCCAAAGACAGATTCAATGAAGTCTTCACTAATAATCTGAGAAGGACTCCCTTCACGCATTAATTTTCCTTGTTTAATAGCAAAAATATAATCTGCATAGCGTGCCGTCAAATTAATGTCGTGTAAAACCATAACAATGGTGGTTTTACGACGTCTATTAAGGTCGGTTAAAAGGTCTAATATTTCAATTTGATAGGTAATGTCAAGATAAGTTGTGGGCTCATCTAAGAACAAGATGTCTGTATCTTGTGCTAAGGCCATGGCAATCCAAACACGTTGACGTTGTCCTCCGGATAGCTCATCAACATGATGATTAGCTAAATCTTTGATACCCATTATATTTAAAGCATCCTCGATAGCCTCATAATCTTTGGCAGACAATCCTTTAAATAAAGACTGGTAGGGAAACCGTCCTCGTGAAACCAAATCAGACACAGTAATTCCTTCTGGCACAATGGGTGACTGGGGCAAAAGTCCGAGGTGACGCGCTAATTGCTTTGAAGGAATGTGGTCTAACCTTTTATTGTCTAAAGTGATTTCGCCGGACATAGGTTTAATAAGCCTAGCCAAAGTTTTTAGAAGTGTCGATTTGCCACAGGCATTCGAACCAATAATAACACTAATTTTATTTTTGGGAATAGATAAACTCACGTCATTGACAACAACTTGATCGCCATAACCGGATACAAGATGATGGCTTTCTAATAATGGATGTGGACACATAATTAACCTCCTTGTCGATTCATTCGAATGATTAAGTACAATAAATAGGGGGAGCCAAGAATACCGGTAATTACACCAACAGGCAATCGTGTTGAAAAGGCATATTGCCCGATTAAGTCGGATCCTATTACCAAAATGGCACCAATAAGTCCTGCAGGAAATTCAGTCGGCAGTCCGCTGCCAACCCATTTTTTGGCAATAGGACCGGATAAAAAAGAAACAAAAGCAATGGGACCGGTGACTGCGGTGGCATATGCAATCAAAAAGACGCCGGATAAGACTAAAAGCAAACGGATCAGATCAGTACGTACACCCAGACTTGTCGCGGCTTGTTCGCCCAGTTCCAGAATTCGTAAGTGTCGTCCTAAGAGAATAATCAGACTGGAAAAAATAAGAACGACGCTCACTAACCCGGGAAGTGCAGATAAACGTACCCCATTTAAACTGCCACTTAACCAACGAAGCGCACTAGGAATATCATTTTGGTTGGAACGAAGAATCAAGTAAGATATGGCGGATTGAATCATTGCTTGGATACCAATTCCGATGAGGATTAGTTTTCCGCCCGAAAATCCACCACTACGAGACAATAGGTAGATTATTAAAGCGACCAAAAGACCGGATATAACAGCTGCAATGGATACAAGGGGACCACTAAGGCCAAGAATAAGGATGCAAAAAACAGCAGCAATACTTGAACCGGAAGTTATACCGATAATATCAGGACTTGCTAGAGGATTACGTAATAGGTTCTGAAAGGTGCTTCCGGCAATGCCGAAAGCAAGGCCAACAAAGAGACCGGTAAGCATTCGAGGTAGACGCAATGTATAAATAGCAAATGTTGCTCCTTGTATTGATTCGCCCCCTATAACACTTATAACAGTTGATAATGGGTAGATTGTGTTGCCGAGGACTAAAGCCATACACGATAATACAAGAACGGTGAGGATAAGTATACTTGTCAAAAAAGCCCATCGAAATCGACGTCGACGAAATCCCATAAGAAGTGTAGTTGTCATTAAATCGCTCATAAAGATTTCACCTTCGCTTTCATTGCGATAAGAATAAGAATAGGCGCCCCAATAAATGCCGTCACAATTCCGGATTCGAGTTCGCTGGGAGAACCAATGAGGCGACCGATCACATCAGCGAATAAGAGTAAAATTGCGCCAAAAACTGCAGACATAGGGATGAGTCGCTTCATACTTGGACCCAGAAGTAAACGGACAGAATGAGGCACCATTAATCCGACAAAGCCGATTGGACCGGCAATGGCGGTTGTGGCACCACAGAGGATAACACCGGCTCCGGTACTTAAGAGTCGGACAATACCGGTGCGAACGCCTAGCCCTATAGCTAATTCATCGCCTAGTGCAAGAGCATCAAGTGTTGGTGATGAGAAGAGTCCAATGAGTAAACCAATCAACAAAAAAGGGAGGACAGTAAGCATTCCTTCCCATGTTGCTCCACTGATACTGCCGACTTGCCAGAAGCGAAAGTTTGTCATTGAATCCGTCCGGGGTAATACGATGGCGCTGATTATGGATGATAATGCTGCACTTGTAGCAGCGCCGGCTAATGCTAATTTGATGGGAGTACTGCCGGACCTGCCTAAAGAGCTTATACCAAATACAAAAAGGGCAACAATACTTGAACCGAGTAATGCTAATCCAATATATTCAATCGGACGGCCAATATTAAAAAAGGCAATACCGGCAACCACAAAAAGGGAAGCGCCGGTATTAACACCAAGAATACTTGGATCCGCAATGGGATTTCGAGTAATGGCCTGCATAAGTGCGCCGGATATTCCTAGGGAAGCTCCCGCGACAATTCCAAACAAGGTCCGTGGAATCCGCTCATGTACGACAATCTGATTGAGTGTTTCTCCTTGGTTATACATGAGTGTTTGAATAACTTCAAGAAAACCTATGTGCCGTGCTCCAAAAGCCAGAGATGCAAGTATGCTGATGCTTAACCCAATTATGCTGAGAACAATAAGCAAAAGAGGATTTATTTTTTTCATTGGTCTGTTTTCACCGCTTCTGCAAGAAGTGCTAAGTATTTATCGATAGTTGCCGGAATGGATAGAGCACTTGGAGTACCTGAAGCAGCCAGTGGTGTAGCATCTTCAATGATAGCAACTGAACCGCTTTGAACTGCAGGTAGCGTACCGATTAAAGGATCATTTTGTAGTGATTCAAGCAATTCGTCCGTTCCATAAGTAATGATTAAATCGATATCATCAAGACGGTCAACATTTTCTGCACTCAACTCAAGGGCAAAGCTCGATGAATCTTCAGTTAATGTATTAACACTATCTGGAAATTCCATTCCAAGGTCGAGAAGATATGCAGCGCGAGGATCTGAAGGAAGATAGACATAAAATTTTCCGAGATCGGTTGGATTAAAATAGAAGAAAGCGGCTTTTATCCCATTAAGCTCTGGATAGGCAACTGTTTTTTCTTCGATAAGTTGTTCTAAATCAGCAACGAGAGCTTTTCCTTCAGCTTCCATCCCCATACCCATAGCATCATAGATGATTTGATCACGCCAAAATGTTTGCCAAGGTGCGGTTGGATAGGCAACAACAGGTGCAATTTCGCTAAGTAAATCATACTCTTCTTGAGTGATTCCTGAATAAGCAGCCAAGATAACATCCGGTTGCACATCGCTAATGGCTTCAAAATCTAATCCGGCAACGTCATCAAATAAAAGTGGCTCTGTAACACCTAAATTTTCAAAAGCTTCTTTAGTCCAAGGTAATAGTCCACTGCCATCGATGACGCCGTAATTGGCAGTAGATATGCCGACAGGAAGAATTCCAAGGGCTAATGGTGTATCTTGATTTCCCCATGAAATAGTTGCAATGCGTTCGGGCTGAAATTCAATCACCGTTTCGCCAAGGGCGTGTGTAATGGTTAGTGGGTAGTTGGAGTCTTTTACTTCAGGTGAACTGGCGGAAGCGGATTCTGTTGAAAGCTCAGGTGTTTCTGCGCATCCGGTAATCAATAATGTGAGGGTTAATATAGAAAACATAGCAATAATCTTTTTTTGTAAATACATAATAATAATCTCCTTGTCTTGAATGTATTTATAATTTCTAAATGAATTCTATAATCATTCTCAATAAAAGTCAAGGAAAAAATGACATCATATTGTAAATTCGTCTAAAGTTGGCTTGACTCTCAAAATATAGTTATTTCCAAAAAAAAATGTGGAATAAGTAGCTCAAATAAGATTATTCCTGAATAAGATTATATAAAATAACTATAGAAAAAGAAAAAAATAATTATAATTGACAATTATGAACAATAACCGTATAATGTAAGCAGTTACATTATACGGTATGCATATATTTTTTTGAAACTAAATGTAACTGCTTACAAATGGTTTTATATTGGAAAGAGAGGTTGATTATGAAAGCAATAATGGTTATGTTTGATTCTTTGAATCGACATATGCTTCCAAATTACGGAGGTGATTGGGTTAAGGCTCCTAACTTTGAGCGACTTGGAAAAAAAACAATAACATTTGATCAATGTTATGCAGGAAGTTTGCCCTGTATGCCGGCAAGGAGAGAATTACATACAGGAAGATATAATTTTTTGCATCGCAGTTGGGGACCGATAGAGCCATTTGATGACTCTATGCCGGAACTATTAAAAAATAATGGGATTTATACCCACTTGACGTCTGATCATCAACATTATTGGGAAGATGGAGGGTGTACATATCATACTAGATATAGTTCTTGGGAAATATCGAGAGGGCAAGAAGGAGATCCTTGGAAAGGAATTCTTGGATTTGAAAAGAATGTGGAAACACCATTTATTATGATGCAATTGATGCAAAAAAGATATGGTATGAATATGTTGAAACAAGATAATGTTAATCGAATGTACTTGAAAGATGAAAAAGACATGCCTCAAGCAATAACATTTAAAAATGGACTAGAATTTATTGAAATGAATCATGCAGAAGATTCTTGGTTTCTGCAGATTGAAACATTTGACCCACATGAACCTTTTTTTGCACCAAAACGTTTTCAGGAACTATATCCCGATGAGGATTATAAAGGAATGGAGTTTGATTGGCCACCGTATGCACCGGTTATGGAAGGTGATGATGTTGTCGGACATGGAAAAAAACAATATGCAGCACTATTAAGTATGTGTGACCATTATTTAGGTAAGGTTTTAGATATGATGGATCAACATAACATGTGGAAAGACACGATGCTAATCGTTAATACGGATCATGGATACTTGTTAGGGGAACATGGATGGTGGTCAAAATCCGTTATGCCAACATATAATGAAATTGCGCATATCCCATTATTTGTTTGGGACCCTCGTTCGTCAAAACAAAATGAACATCGGGACGTCTTAGTTCAAACGATAGATGTTGCTCCAACACTACTTGATTTTTTTGGAGTGGAAATACCGAGAACAATGGAAGGAAAACCATTAAAAGAAACTATTCAGTCAAATAAAAAAATCAGAGAAGCAGCAATGTTTGGCTATCATGGAGGACATGTCAACGTGACTGATGGGAAATATGTATATATGCGCGGTCCTATCCATAAAAGCAATAAGCCATTATATGAATATACGCTAATGCCAACGCATATGCGAAAAATGTTTGGCCATAATGAATTGCAAAATATTGACTTAGATAAAAGTTTTGCTTTTACACAAGGATGTCCTGTTATGAAAATTGAAGTATCAGAACAAGGATTTATCAATCCGGCACAATTTGGATCAAAACTATTCGATTTAACAGAAAGTCCTAATCAAGAAATGGAATTGACTAACTTGGAACTAGAGATGAAAATGATTGAAATTATTCGCGGAAAAATGTTGAAGAATGAAGCGCCAAGTGAACAGTTTGAAAGATTAGGAATTCATTTAGAACGACCACTGACACGTGAGGAATTAATAAAACAAAAAGAGGAAATCAAAATAGAAGAAAGGATTTCAGGATTAGAAGGATTTGAATATGAACCGGGAGCGTTTAATCAATTAGTGACTGTACTAAATTTAATTCGGGAAAAAGAGCGAGACAAACTCTTAGAAATATTAAAAGAACAAGATGAAAATGCAAAAGAATACATAATTAAAAAGGAGGCGATTACTAATTTGGTTCAGACACTTTCTTTAGAAGAGGAAGAAAAGGAAATGATAAGGTATTTTGTTTTTGTGGCAGGGCGAACAAACTAATAAAGATGGAGGTTTATATGGAGAAGATTACTAGAAAAGCTAAATTTCATGAAGTATTAAGGTATGGTTTTGGTGGGATAGGATCAAATATTGCATTCATGCTTGTTATGGCATACTTGATGTTCTTTTATACAGATATTTTTGGCATTAACGCAGCAGCAGTAGGTGGACTTTTTCTTGTCACAAGAATTGTAGATGCAGTAACAGATCCGCTAATGGGAATGATTGCAGACCGAACGAAATCAAGGTTTGGTAAATTTCGTGTATGGATTATTATTGGAGCGCCACTTCTAGGGGTATTAGTTGCTATGATGTTCTCTGCACCAAATTTATCCCCAACAGGCAAGTTGGTTTATGTATATGTGACGTATATACTTTATTCTCTGATTTCAACAATGGTAAACATTCCATATCATTCTTTAACACCGGTATTATCAGAAGATCCTGATCAAAGAACAGTTATTGCAACGGCAAAGCAATTATTGGGACAGTTTGGAATAGCTTTTGTTACTATAGGAGCAGTGCCGATTACATTGGCATTAGGTGGTGATGCTAGGGCATGGCAAATTTACGGTATTATTTCAGGATTACTTATTATAATCTCTTTTTACACCTGTGCATCTGGAGCAAAAGAACATGATGTATCTAATATAGAAGTGGAAACATCGGATCAAATAACATCGAATGAAGAGGCAATAACATTAAAAAAACAATTTGCTTTAATTTTCAAAAATCGAGCACTATTAATGCTAATGATTGCATTTGGAACCGATATGATTGCTTTCGCAGGAGCAAATGCAGTTAACATTTATTATTTTACTTATGCAGTTAAACGTCCGGAACTGATTGCGGTTGTAGGTATGTTTGGATTATTTGTTGGTGTACCAATGACCTTTACAATTCCTGCTTTATCAAAGCGTTTTGGAAAAAAACGATTATTTATCATTGCTAGTAGTGCTCTTATCATTATTGCTAGCTCACTCTTTTTTATTCCATTTGAAGCGACCAACTTAATCGTTGTTCAAGCAGCAATACTTGCAGCTGTGTCGCCTTTTACCGGAGTGATAGGTTGGGCTATGTTAGCGGATTGCGTAGAATATGGTGAATGGGTAACAGGTGTAAGAGGAGAAGGGACGGTATCCTCTCAACTGACATTTATAAATAAATTAGGTATGGCTTTAGGTGGTATGCTAGCAGGAGTAATGTTATCGGCTGTGGGGTATGTTGCTGGAGTAGATCAAACTCAAGAAGTTTTGAAAGCGATTGTCGGAATAAAGGCATTATTACCGGCATTGGGATATGTTTGCTCAGTTATCGCGATGATATTTTATCCAATTACAAAAGAATTTTATTACACAATGATTGAAGAGAATAAAAAAAATAGGTTGGCAAAAGAAGTGAACTAGAATGATAAATCGAATTCTCAAGTAGAAGAACATATGTTATACTTGAGAAGGTGATGAAAATGGCAGTTACAATTTATGATGTGGCTAAAAAAGCAGGAGTATCTACAGCCACAGTTTCAAGAGTAATCAATAAACTAGATAATGTGAAACCAAAAACTGAAAGAAAAGTTCTCGATGCAATGAAAGCATTAAATTTTGCACCTAATACATTAGCGCAAAATTTTGCGACAAATCGTAGCAAAATCATTGGATTGGTTACGACACTTGAAATAAGCGAACAGTCTCAAGAAATTAACAATTCAACAAATTCGTTTTATTTTACCGAATTATTTCGTGGGATTAATATAGTCCTTCAGGAACGTGGATATGATTTGCTTATTATCAATGCAAATGAGGAAGTTAATGGTTTTTGGAATTCATTAATTCAAAAGAAAAGAATCGATGGTTTAATTGTCAGTATGCAAATAAGTAATACAGAAGCGTTTCGAAAAGTAATTCAAGAAAAATTACCTTTAGTATATGTGGGTAAGATATTGGATTATGATCAGGGGATGCATGTTTATGCGCATTATTATAAATATACGGATCAAATACTTAGGTACTTTTATGAGAATGGACATTATAAAATTCTCTTTATAAGCTACAGAGAACAAAAGCATATGATAAATATGTGGGAACAATTAAACTTCAAAAGTTACAATAAAATGGAAATTGATTATATTGAGTTGCCGGTCAATTCTTCAAGTGATGTGATTAATGGTATGATTTGTGAAATATATAGTCATGAAAAAATACCTACAGCAATATTTGTTGATGAATTATCGGTGGTGCAACCGATTATGAGCATTTTAAATAGTCTTGGATATGCTGTTCCTGAAGATGTGTCAATGATTTCGGTTGAACATATAAAAGGTTTTGGAAATAGTTATTATCCTAGGATAACAAATGTGCATGTGCCAGTTTATGAAATGGGAAAAGCAACGGCAACGCTTTTGTTGGATTACATTGAAGGAAAAGAAACTATATACGATTGTCAAATCACTTTAGAATCAGAATTAATTCAAAGAGATAGTGTTAAACCAATCAATTAAACAATTAAGTAATTAAAAAGCTGAAGTGCTGCTAGAATAGCGGTCTTCAGCTTTTAGTTTTAGTTTAGGTATTAAAATTATCACAAAAAAACATACAAAAATGACATCATATTGTAAATTTTCCCCGATTCCTGTAAATACAAATAGTTGAATAATGCATATAATAAGTTCATATCAAGATTTGAAAGGAGCAAAATATGAAAAAATTATTAACATTACTCATTGTTGCAGTTCTTGTTTTAGGTAGTGTGGGGTGTGGTAGTCAAGGCGGAGGCGTCGATGTAGGTATTGCGATGCCGACAAAATCATCAGAACGTTGGGTTGCTGATGGGGATAACATGGTTAAAGAATTTGAAGCTTTAGGGTATACAACAGACTTACAATATGCAGAAGACGTTGTTGAAAACCAAGTCGCTCAAATTGAAAACATGATTACAAAAGGCGTTAAAGTTATGGTTGTTGCATCTATTGACGGCGAATCTTTAACGGACGTATTAAGTAAAGCGGCTGACGAAGGTATTCAAGTTGTCGCTTATGACCGTCTTATTCGTAACACGGAACATGTAACCTATTATGCGACATTTGACAACTTCAAAGTTGGTGTACAACAAGGGTCATATATTGTTGATTCACTCGATCTTGAAAATCAAGCAGGTCCTTTTAACATTGAATTATTTGCAGGCTCACCAGATGATAACAATGCATATTTCTTCTTTGATGGTGCAATGAGTGTCTTGCAACCATATATCGATGAAGGTAAACTTGTTGTTAAATCAGGACAAACAGACGTACAGCAAGTGGCAACACTTCGTTGGGACGGTGCTTTAGCACAAACGCGTATGGATAACTTATTAAGCGCCAACTATACAAATGAACGTCTTGATGCAGTCTTATCACCATATGACGGTATTTCAATCGGTATCCTATCTTCACTTAAAGGTGTAGGATATGGTTCCGGTAATAATCCGCTTCCAATTGTTACAGGTCAAGATGCTGAATTAGCTTCAGTAAAATCTATCTTAGCCGGCGAACAAACACAAACAGTATTTAAAGATACACGTGAATTAGCGAAAAAAGCTGTTGAAATGGCCGACGCTATTCTTAAAGATCAAGAAGCTCCTGTAAATGATACAACAACGTATGACAATGGTGTTAAAGTCGTTCCTTCATACTTACTTGAGCCGGTATCCGTTGATGCAAGTAACTGGGAAGATATTCTTGTGGGTAGTGGATACTACGAAAAAAGTGAAATAACAGGTGAATAAATATAGCAAGTAAAACAAATTATAAGGGTGGCGTATGCTGCCCTTATATCATCACAACAATATGATGGGAATTTCCCAAGCGAAGGAGCATGAGTATGTCAGATCATATTTTGGAAATGAAGCACATTACAAAAACCTTCCCTGGTGTCAAAGCCCTTGATGATGTTAATTTTTCAGTAAAAAAAGGTGAAATACACGCGCTCGTTGGAGAAAATGGTGCGGGAAAATCAACATTGATGAAGGTCTTAAGCGGTGTTCATGAATTTGGAACTTACGAAGGTGACATTGTTTACAATGGTGAAGTATGTCAATTTAGAGATATTAAGGAAAGTGAAAAAAAAGGAATTGTTATTATTCATCAAGAGTTAGCATTAATCCCTTATTTATCTATTGCAGAAAATATATTTTTAGGCAATGAGCAAGCCAGTAAAGGTATTATCGATTGGAAGGCGACAGCGTCAAAAACTAGTGAACTTTTGAAACGCGTTAAATTAAAAGAATCTCCCAAAACATTAATTACACAAATTGGAGTCGGCAAGCAACAGCTTGTAGAAATAGCAAAAGCATTATCAAAGCGTGTGGAGTTACTCATTCTTGATGAACCGACAGCAGCGTTAAATGAAGATGACAGTGAAAACCTGTTAGACTTAATATTAGAGTTGAAAGAACATGGAATTACATCCATCTTAATCTCACATAAATTAAATGAAGTTGAAAAAATTGCAGATAGTGTAACAATTTTACGTGATGGTCAAACCATTGAAACAATTTCTGTTGAAGAAGAAGGAATCTCGGAAGACCGAATTATCAAAGGTATGGTTGGACGTGAATTGACCAATCGATTTCCAATTCATGAGAGTAATACCGGTGAAAAAGTTCTTGAAGTGAAAAACTGGAGCGTTTATCATCCGGAACATGAAGATCGACAAGTGATTAAAAATATTGATTTTCACTTAAATCGTGGAGAGGTATTAGGTCTTGCAGGTTTAATGGGAGCAGGAAGAACGGAACTGGCCATGAGTCTTTTTGGAAAAGCCTATGGGAAAAATGTTACAGGAACAATCATTAAAGAAGGTAAAGAACTTCATCTTCATTCCGTGAGTGATGCAATAAAAGCTGGGTTTGCTTATGTAACAGAGGATCGTAAAAGTCTTGGCCTAATATTAGATGAAGATTTGAAAACAAATATTTCTTTAGCAAACTTAAAAGCAATTTCAAAAAACAACGTAGTAAATAATCGAAAAGAAATAACTGTGGGTGAAGAATACCGTAAAAAAATGAATATTAAATCATCCGGAATTACACAAAAAGCAAAGAATCTTTCCGGTGGAAATCAACAAAAAGTTGTACTTAGTAAATGGATTAATACAAAACCGGATATACTTATTTTGGATGAACCGACACGAGGAATCGATGTAGGAGCCAAATACGAGATTTATACCATTATTAATCAACTTGTAGACGATGGTAAAAGTGTTATTGTTATTTCATCAGAAATGCCTGAGATTTTAGGTATTTGTGACCGAATCTATGTCATGAGTGAAGGAAAGTTAACCGGAGAACTCATGAAAGGTGAGGCAACTCAAGAAAAAATCATGAAGCATGTAATTAATAAACAGGAGGCAAAGGCATGAGTGAAAAATCTGGAGCAATAAAAAAATTACTAAAATCGAATATGCGCCAATATGGTATGATTATCGCACTGGTTTCGATTATGATTTTATTTGCAATATTGACAAATGGAATCTTATTACAACCATTGAATATAACCAATCTTATTTTGCAAAATAGTTATATTCTTATATTGGCCACAGGTATGCTATTGGTTATCTTAACTGGGAATATTGACTTATCCGTCGGTTCGGTCGTTGCTTTTGTCGGTGCAGTTGCGGCAACACTAATGATTACTTATGAGATAAATTTTATTGTAGTTACAATTCTTAGCTTATTACTCGGTGCACTTATCGGTGCATTGCAAGGTAGTGTTATTGCATTCTTCAAAGTACCAGCCTTCATTGTAACCCTAGGTGGAATGCTTATGTTTAGAGGACTTGCCATGGTTGTTCTTGGTGGACGAAGTCTTGCACCCTTCCCGGATCAATTTACAGTCATCAGTTCAGGATTTATGGCGGATCCCTTTCATGCTGCTACCGGAGGATATTTCCTAACGATTATCTTAGGAGTTGCACTTTCAGCAGTGATTGTATATTTTATGTTTAAAGAGCGGAAAAGTAACATGAAATATGGATTAGAAGTACTTCCATTTGGTTTCTTTATGGGACAAATGATTTTACTCGTCGCTGCATTAAATGCATTCACTCTTGTTATGGCAAGTTATCGAGGTCTTCCCAATATTTTCATTCTACTTCTTTTACTTATTGTGGTTTATACCTTCATTACATCAAAAACGATTTTTGGACGTCATGTATATGCACTGGGGGGGAATGAAAAAGCGGCTGCCTTATCTGGTGTAAAAACAGACCGAACCATGTTCCTTGTATATACCAATATGGGCTTCTTATCCGCACTTTCCGGTCTTGTTTTTGCCGCACGATTAAATGCAGCGACACCAAAAGCCGGACAAAGTTTTGAGCTTGATGCTATTGCATCGTGTTTCATTGGTGGAGCATCGGCAAGTGGTGGTGTCGGAACAGTTATTGGTGCCATTATCGGTGGCCTTGTTATGGGTGTTATGAACAACGGGATGTCCTTAGTTGGACTCGGAATTGACTGGCAACAAGCAATCAAAGGTCTAGTCCTTGTATTAGCGGTACTCTTTGATATCTTTACAAAGTCAAAGAATTAAAGAATATTCGTAAATACATACTCAAAGAATATAATCTTTGCTATAATAAAAGCAGTCACTTTCAATCTAAGGGACTGCTTTTTTTCATACGATTCAATTAGGGGGTTATTATGCATATACATGTGCAAAGGATTATGCCAATCGTATTCATTCTATTTTTTGTGGGATGCCTACCCAAAGGAACAAATGGACAAGGTGAAGAAAATACAACAGAAGTTTTAACACAAGCCAATCAAATCACAATTGCAGGAATCTATAAAGACGGATCAAAAGGATGGTTTATTAATGAAGGGCTCAGTGCTGAAAAAGAAGCGAAGCGACTAGGTGCTGAAGAATTTATTTATATTGATGTAAAAATGAATGAAGATATTTATCAACAAGCACTAACAAGCATGATTGATGAAGACGTTGATGGAGTAATTATATGTATTCCGGATCAAAGTTTAAGCCAGACGACCGTTGATATTTTTAGGAAAGAAAATATACCCATTGTGGCAACCAATGATCCAATCGTTGGATCAAATGGACGATTACTCACTCCCTTTGTGGGTGTCGACGATTATGTCTTAGGAGATATGACGGGGGATTGGATGGCCAATTATGCCATAAAAAATGGCTTGATGCTAAACGAGGATGTCGGTGTTTTAATATTAGAAAATGATCAACAGATGAACATGCAAGAACGTGCAGAGGGTCAGTATGAACGCTTTATTGAAATGCTTCCGGGATTTGATAAGAACCGGATTTTTCGATTGAACTATAATGGTGAAACAGAAAACGCTTTTAATGTAGCAATGGACGTTTTTATACAAGAAAGGCAGATAGAAACCTGGTTGGTCATGACCGGTAATGATGAAGGTGCGATTGGTGTTGTAAGAAGCCTAGAGCAATTGGGACTTGATCAAAATGCAAGTATTATCAGTATCGGTGGAACACTGGCTATCGAAGAGTTTAATCGTGAATATTCAGCCTTAAAAGCATCAAGTTATTATTCACCTGAAAAAATAGGTAAAGAATCGGCCAATATTTTGATGAAATATATTATTGATCAAGAACCTATGCCGGAAAAACAACTATTTAATGCAGAGATTATAACGAAGGATAATTATCAAGAAGTGACTGGTGTGGAATAATGGTGGTGCGATGATGCAGAAAATCAAAGAATATTATATTAATAAAAGTATACAAAGCAAGATGATGGTTAATATTCTTCTGATATTAGCGATAGCTGTTGTTGTGCTCAGTTATTTAAATATGAACGTACTCAATCGTTCGCTTACAAGTATGAATAACGAGCAAACACTTGAGCTTGCAGGTCAGGTAACCTTACGAATCGAAAACTATATTCAAGAAGTGAATAAAAAAATGGATTTACTGCTTGCTGAGCCTGCCATTAAAGCCTTTAATGAACAAAATGTTAACGAAGATGAATTATTGTCGACCCTTGAGCGATATACAACAACAGATAAAAATATTGCGGGAATCTTGGTTGTTGATAGCAAGGGTGAAATGCTAAGTAATACCATGCAGCTTGTGGAAGACAGTCCATTAAATATGGAAAGCTGGTATATACAAACGGTGGCCGAACCGGAGACCTTTCATCTATTTAGTCAACAAATCGGACGCAATATAACGTCTTTTTATGATTCCTATAAAGCCGATAATATTTTATCCATGACAAAAGCTTTAGTTGATGAACAAGGCAATGTGAACGGAATGGTTCTGTTTGATATGAAACTAGACCATATGGAATCTATTATTAATAGTGCAGAGCTGGGACGTTTCGGTTTCCTCTATATTAGTAACCGTAAAGGCGAGGTTGTCTACGCACCGGTCAATCCCATTGTCTATCGGATCCACCCAACCATGATTGGTGGCCAAAAGGATGTTCAGATTGATGACGAAGGCTATCAGATTATTGCTCAAGAAACAGGCATTTCAGATTGGAACATTGTTGGAGTCTTTCCTAAAAATGTTACGCTAGGTATTATTTTAGAAGTGATTACCTCCTTTGTTATATATGCGATTCTTATTTTTATCTTTGGTATCATTCTATCTGTGTACTTGACCAAGACCTTAACCCGACCCATTAGTCAGCTTAAAAATCTAATGGCAGAAGCGGAACAAGGAAAGCTTGAGATACGCTATGATAGTATTTATAATGACGAGATTAGCCAGTTGGGACACAGTTTCAATAAAATGATTGAGGCCATTAAAAATTTGCTTTCACTTGTCTATACAGAACAGAAGGCTAAAAGAGAAGCAGAACTAAAAGCCTTTCAAGCCCAGATTAAGCCTCACTTTTTATATAATACGTTAGATACAATTAACTGGATGGCTATGGAATATGAGGCTGATGATATTGTCGAAGTGGTTGAGTCCTTAACCAATTTATTTCGGATTAGTCTCAGTAAGGGCAATGAAATCATCAGCCTCGAAAATGAAGTTAAACATGTTCAGAGCTACTTAATGATTCAAAAAGTGCGTTATGAAGAACAGTTTGATTATGAAATCACATACGATGATACATTAAAAAGCTCTAAAGTAATTAAACTGATTATACAGCCACTTGTTGAAAATGCAATATATCATGGGATTAAAGGTCGAAAAGAGTCCGGCCACATTCGTGTGGATATTCATTCTGATACTAGAGATCTTTTTATCGTTGTGTCAGATACAGGTGGAGGAATGGAGCCGGAACACGTCGCTCGCATGAATCATATTTTCGAAGGTATGTTGGAAAAAGATGACCGTTATGGAATCGGCTTATTTAATGTAAATGAGCGAATTAAACTAAATTTTGGTTTAGGGTATGGATTAAAAATATCTAGTGAAATAGGACAAGGCACCACGGTCACGATAAAACATCCGATTCAATATTAAGGCTTTGCAGGAGGATAAAATGTATCGATTAATGATTGCAGATGATGAACCAAAAATACGACGAGGTTTGAGTCGCCTTCCATGGCAAGAAATTGAAGTGGAAGTAATTGCGGAGGCAATTGATGGCCAAGATGCTCTAAATAAAGCAAAAGACCTTCACCCGGACTTGATGCTGGTTGATATTAACATGCCTAATTTGACAGGATTAGAGTTAATTCGGCGTTTGAAAGAGACCAACCCGGAGTGTTTGATATTTATTGTTTCAGGATATGATGAGTTTGATTATGCAAAAGAAGCAATTAAACTCAATGTTTTTGATTATATATTAAAGCCGGTGAATCGCAAAGAATTAATGGCGGTCGTCAAGAAAGGCATTGATAGCTTAGACACGAAAATCAAAGAAAATAATTTTGTGAAGTGGGCAAGAAATCAAATGATTGCCGATCAAGACCACATGTATACCCAGTTTTTTAAACAGTGGATTGATGGAGGATTGAATGATTACGAAATCCAACAAAATCTTATGGCATTAAATATTGATATGTCAAAATATAAAAAAATGCTGATTATATATATCCTACCCATTAAAGGTGAACAAGAATTATTCTTAGACCAAGAACTTCTTACATTTGCACAGTTAAATATAATTAATGAAGTCTTGGCAAATAGTGAGGATAAAATGGTCATTAAAACGGAAAAAGATATTATTCTAAGCTTTGTTGATACCGACGATATTGGTTTTGATTGTGAACAGGAGTTAATACAAAATATTAAGCAATATCTTGACCAACAGATTGGCCTTCTTCAGGTGGATGCCCCTATGGAATATCGACAGTTTACGTCAAAATATCATGAAGTGACTCAAGAAATACGAAAAAAGGGGGAGTTATTACCGATTGTAGCAATGGCAAAAAATTATTTAGAAGTCCACTTTTCAGCACCAGACCTATCGTTAACAGATGTTGCAAAACATTTGAGAGTCAGTTCTTCGTATCTTAGCAAACTCATTAAACAAGAGATGGGTTATTCATTTACAGATTTATTAACGCAGATTCGCATTGAAAAGGCTATACGATTAATGGATGATCCGAAACTTCGTATTTATGAAATCTCGGAAAAGGTCGGATATTCAACACAACATTATTTTAGCGCGGCTTTTAAAAAGGCAACAGGTGTATCGCCGGTGAAGTATCGAAAGGAACGAACATAAATGAAACAAAAAATAATTATATTTATAATGATGAGTGTAATCATCATTAGCCTTATCTATTTTATAAATAGTGTTGATGATTCCAATGTATCCGGTTATCAAGATGTTGAATATTTAATCGGGATGAGCCATCCCAATCTTACCGATGAATGGCAAATTGTTATTCACGAAGAACTTGAAGAATATTCACAAGGGTATGACCAAATCAAAATGATATTTACAAATGCAGGCTCTAGTAGTTATAAACAGATTAATGATATAGATAAACTATTAGAATATGGGATTGATTTACTTATCATCACTGTTAATGATGCCAATGTGTTGGGGCCGATTATTGATGAAGTGGAAAAGAAAATACCGGTCATTGTTCTTGATAAGGATATTGGGTTCAATGACTATACCCTCTTTATCGGACCCGACTATAATAGTGTGGGACAAATGGGTGCAGAACGCTTAAAGGACCTCACCGGAGAAGATATGATTAATATCGTAACCTTAAACGGCCCTATTGAAGATCCAATGGTTACGGAGATATCCAAAGGTTTTTCAGACAGGGTTAATCGCGAATTGAATATGAATATTACAGAAAACATCTATTGTGGATGGTTACGTACAGAAGCGCAAAAAGAATTCGAGCTTTTTATGCAATCCAACCAGGAGTTTGATGTTGTATTTGCCCAGAGTAATGCATTAGCCATTGGGGCGGGGAATATTTTGAAAGAACACGGTATGGATGTACCTATTATTACAGTAAGTAAATTTATGGAAGATAAGTATTTAACTTATTTGGATATAGGAGAACTTGATACAATCATCTATACACCAGTTGGGGGTAAAGAAGCTATTGACTACGCCATGGAAATTCTTGAAAGTAATCGGACAAATTTACATATTCCCAAGCGCATTGTCATGAAAAGCTTTTCGGTAACCAAACAAAATAAATCAATATACACGGAAAGTATGGAGCGTAGACAAACATTAGATGTGGGATATATACAAACCCACCTATATAACGAAGAAAATCTCAGTATGACCATTGACAATGATATACAGGTCGTGAATAATGCCTATGAAAACATTGGATTTCGTTATTATGATATTGATGAAGATCAGTCAGCGAGGGAAAAAGATCAGCTTCAAAAACATTATTTTATGGAGCTGCTTAATCAAGGTGTGGATATCATTTTTTTTAGTCCTGAAAATAGTTTTGGTTGGGAAGAACTTACAAAATTAGCGAAAAGCAAAAACACATATGTGGTGTGTTTAGGTAATCCTCTGGAATATGAAGATACCAACGTCATCTACATTGGACCGGACTATATTGATCAAGGTATACGTTTAAGTCAGTATCTCATTAATAATGTCTATAATATTCATTATGATATCGGTATCTTAGAAGTGACAGGGGATTTAAATACACGACTCACGGTTGAAAAATCCAGTAGTTTTAGACAACAAATCAGCGGATATTCACGAATTAACATCATCGATAGTATTGAAGGATATCAAGGGCATTATCAACAAGAAGAATTGCCCAAGCAAATGCTGCAACTGAAAGAAAAAATGAAGCAAAGTTTTACAAAATATTCCAATGATATTAATGTCGTCTACTTGCATCAAGATTATTATATCAATCCGCTTAAAGAAGTCATTAAGGAACTTAATCCGGATCAGGACATTGTTGTTATTAGTAATAACGATTCAGGTATTGCCAACAAGGATTCAGAATTAGATTATCAAGTTTATCCGGATTCCTTATACAAAGACCAGATTATTATGTTGCTTGATTATTTCATGGGAAGAACACAGATACCAATCGAAAAGATATATTTGCCCAACGCCGGTTATTAATGACAGTTTAGACATAAAAAAAAGGTGTACACGACAAAAAACTTGATAAAAATATCTGTTCATATATAATGAATCTTAGAATTGACTCGAAAAAATAAATAAGCAAAATAATGGAGGAGAAATATGTGGAGTAGAAGTGAATTAAAAGAAAGAGCCAAAAAAGCACTATCAGGAACTTATTGGAAAGCATTCGGTATAAGCTTGATATTGTCATTTATCGGCGGTGGAGGAAGCGGAGGAGGTGGTGGATTTAATTACTCCTTCGGAAATAACTCGGGTGATTTTGGTGGTATATCCCAATCAGACTGGGGATTTAACGTGCGATTATTCTTGATTTTTTTAGTGGTATTTATCATTATTATGACAATTGCCATAGCTTTTTCGTTTTTTATTAGCAATCCTTTAATGGTCGGTATTCGTAAATACTTTTTAGAAGCATCCGTTGCATCTGAGAACGGAGAAGAGGTACCTTTTGGCATGATTGGTTTTAGTTTTTCAGGACATAACTATATGTTCGTTGTCAGATCAATGATTCGACAAACACTATACCTTATTGGTTGGACCTTATTGTTTGTTATTCCCGGAATTATTAAAGGCTATGCCTATGCCATGGTTCCTTATATCTTAGCGGACAATCCGGAAATCGGATCTAAACGTGCCATTGACCTAAGTAATAAAATGACCCAAGGTGAAAAATGGGATATGTTCGTACTTGATTTATCCTTTATCGGATGGTATCTCTTAGGTTTACTTGCTTGTTTTGTGGGTGTATTTTTTGTTAACCCATATTATAATGCAACCCATGCAGAACTTTATCGTAACCTTCGTCAAAAAGCCCTTGATCAAAAAATGTGCACCTTTGAAGAATTAAACTTCAAAAAACCAGAAGATCAGCCTTATGAAGAAATAGAAATCGATTATAGTACGGAGTTTTAACGGTGTGAAAATGCATTGGATTCTGTAACATTTATCAAGCTAAGTAATACTAAAAATTTTACTAAGAAGCGTATTTTTTTATTGCGTAGATTAATATATGATGATACAATGAGCTTACGAATATTAGTAAGCAGTTAAATAGTAAGGTGGGATTTAAAATGAGAGACAAAATTTTAGCATGTGCATCAATACTATTTGCAGAAAAAGGTACACACTTTAGCATGAATGAACTAGCTAGAGAGCTGGGAATGAAAGCTCCTTCCTTATACAATTACTATAAGAGTAAAGACGATTTGATTCTTGACCTCGTTATTCAGGAGATTGAAGAATATTATGCATCATATCATACTGTTTTTGAAGAATCCGGAGATTCTGCCGAAGAACGTATAAAAAAGGTGTATTATCAAATGACGGGCTATTATTCAGAGCCCAACAAAGCAAAAATATGGAGACGGCTTGGTATGATGGATGAATTTCAACATGACCAAGTTAAGAATATATTAGGAAAGAATGATCAGAAAATTATAAAAAAACTTAAAGAAATATTCCATGAATGTATTGAGTTAAAAATCATCCCCAATCATGACGTCGAAAAGACACTCTATCATTTCAATGTCATTCTTCAAGGGGTGGCTTCAAACAGTATATTTTATGAGCCTGGAAATTCTTTTTTCAAACGATCCATTGATTTGACTTGGGAAAGTTTCTGGGAGGGACTGAAAGCAAGTAAATAAAAAATGCGTATGAGCAACGGTTCGACAATATATTAGATGCATTTGCAGCTAGCGTTGTAAACCGGAAAGAGCCAGAAAACAGGTTCTTTCCGGTTTTTTATTTAATAATTAGTTTGACAATCAAAGCAATAATTAGTTATCATTTATGACCAAAAATGGAGGAGTATGTATGCGCAAAAAAGAAGTTGTTGCAATGTTACTTGCCGGTGGGCGTGGAAGTCGCTTGGGAATACTAACCGATAAGACGGCAAAACCGGCGGTATCTTTTGGAGGGAAGTATCGGATTATTGATTTTACCTTAAGCAACTGTATTAACTCAGGCATTGATACGGTGGGTGTCTTGACACAATATCAACCACTGCATTTAAATCGGCATATTGGCATTGGTATACCCTGGGATCTAGACAAAAGTATTGGAGGGGTCACGGTTTTATCTCCATATGTAAGCCGTGGAAATGAAGCATGGTATTCAGGAACGGCCAATGCGATTTACCAAAATATTCCCTTTATCGACTATTATGATCCGGAATATGTTTTAATTCTTTCGGGAGATCATATTTACAAAATGGATTATAGTATGATGTTGAACAATCATAAAAAGAAGGGAGCAGATATTTCAATTGCAGTCTTGCCGGTAGCTTATGAAGAAGCACATCAATTTGGCATCATGAATACAGATGAAGATCTTCGTATTATCGAATTTGAAGAGAAACCGGAAAAACCTAAGAATAACTTAGCATCGATGGGAATCTACATATTTAACTGGAAGATTCTGCGAAATGCACTTAAGCTTGCGGAAAAAAATCATGACAGCAGTGATTTTGGGAAACATATTATTCCCTTTTGCTTAAACGAAGGAAATCATGTTCTAGCTTATGAATTTCAAGGGTTTTGGAGGGACGTTGGGACATTAGAATCTTATTGGAAAACCAATATGGAACTCATTAGTTTAGTACCTGAGTTTAATTTGTATGAAGCCTATTGGAAAATATATACCAATAATGAAATTCAGCCACCACAATATATTGCTGCTTCAGCAAATGTTGAACGATGTATTTTAGGTGAAGGAACAGAAATCTACGGAAGTGTATACAATTCAGTCATTGGATCAAATGTTATTATCGAAAAGGGATGCTTTATTAAAGATTCCATTATTATGACCAATGCCCACGTTAAGGAAAACACCAAAATAGACAAGGGAGTCATTTCAGAAGGTGTAGTTATTGGAGCAAATGTAACAATTGGTGAAGGGGAAAATATAAAAAACGGAATCGATCCTGAGATATACAATTCCGGTATTTCAGCAGTTGGCGAATATGCAGTTATACCTGATGGAGTATGGATTGGCAAAAACTGTGCAATTACCGGGGTGACTGCTTTAGAAAATTACAAAAATAACCGTTTGGAAAGTGGTGGGAATATTCGACTTGAGGAGGTAGAGGGATGAAGGCATTAGGAATAATACTTGCCGGAGGCAAGAACGAACATTTAAAAGAACTCACGCATAACCGGGCATTAGCTGCAATGCCAATTGCAGGCAATTATAGAGCAATAGATTTTTCTCTAAGTAATATGACAAATTCAAACATCAAAAAAGTAGCCGTAGTAACACAATATAACTCCAGGTCTTTAGTTGAACATTTGCGTTCATCAAAATGGTGGGATTTTGGGCGCAAAAATAAAGGCCTTTATATTTTAACCCCCTACATTTCCCATGATAATTGCTTTTGGTATCGAGGGACAGCAGATGCGATTTATCAAAATATATCCTACTTAAAAGATAGTGATGAACCCTATGTCATTATTGCTCAAGGGGATGATATAAGTAAAATTGATTATAATAAGGTCTTGCAATATCATATCGATAAAAAGGCGGATATCACCATTGTCTGTAAAAAATTAGAAATGCAAGAACTATCTCGGTTTGGTCATGTAGAGATTGATGATGAAAACCGTATAATAGATTTTGAAGAAAAACCACTTGACCCCTCGGATAACTTGATTTCAACGGGAATATACGTCATAGAACGTACTATGCTTATTGAGTTGATTGAAGCAGCGGAAAAAGAAGACCGCCATGATTTTGTTTCCGACATCATCGTACGGTATCGCAAACGAAAACGAATCATGGCATATATTCATAATGGATATTGGAAATCGATTGCAGAATTGGATTCCTATTATCAAGCCAATATGGATTTTCTAGACCGAGAATTAAGACAGTACTTTTTTAAAACATATCCATATATTATGTCAAAAGCTGAAGATGAAGCACCGGCAAAGTTCAACAAAGGGACGAACGTATCCAATAGCTTGTGTTCACCGGGATGCATTGTTAATGGAACCGTAGAAAATTCGGTGCTCTTTCGAAAAACTTTTATCGGTAAGAATACCATCATTAAGAATTCGATTATCCTTCATAGTGCATCCATCGGAAAAGATGCATATATAGAAAATTGTATTGTGGATAGTAAGAGTGTGATTCCGGATGGAAGCCACTTTGTTGGAAATCATGGCCAACATATGGTAATCGTTAATAAATAATAAGGAAGTTTCAAGGGATACTTGCAATATTGTACTAAAAATATAAGAAATACGGTTTTCTCATTGCATATATCTATGTGAGATGATACAATTCCCTTACGAATGTTCGTAAGGGAAGCTGTCATCCAATTCTGTTGAAAGGTGGAAGAACTTGAAACAATTTGAAAATGAAATTTGTAAAATGACGATTAAACACATTAAGGAACTGACAGGGAAGGGGCCCAAAAACATATATGTAAAAATTATAGAAGATAAAGTTGAGATTCATTTCTGGTTACAAAAATCACCCTTAGAAAAATATGTTTGTGATGAACTACGAGAAGGAAAATGTTTAGTGAAGGATATTTATCAAGATGCCTTTCAGCATCGAATTAAGGAAATACAAAATGATTTAAGTGTCCGTTTTTCTCAGGACTTAAAATTTGATAGCCTTTGTGCAGATATTGAAACGGATAAGTATGTTATTACTTTTATATATGATTAAATAAGACTTTCCAGTTATAATGAGGAGGGCGGAGCGAATGAGACTGTTAAAGAAGTATGAGAGGAAGATCATTGAAATAAATCATAATCGAGTAACCGTGATTCTTATTTTACTGTATTTTGTGGAATGGATTATATATTTTGAAAGTCGACGCTGGATAGATATCAGTAACATTGTCTTAATCTTTCAATTATATTTGACATTCATCATCCCCATTATGATTATTACAAAGATTAAGTTTGAGCAAATTCCTTTGGGGATCCACAAATTTCTGCTTCTAGTGAATATTTTAGCAGTCATCTTTTTTTCAATGGGATTAGTATTTTTTACCTTGGATCAAGGAAATACTATCCATATATTTACCATGGTAATAATGGGCATTGCAGCAGTTGTTTATATGCCGATAAAAGTCAGCGCACCGATTATTATACTATCTACAGTATTTTTTTGTGTAGGCGTTTGTCGCATAAGTCAAGATAACATGCATTATGTTTTTTCGTTTAATACTATTTTGTTTAATAGCATTGCCTTGGTGCTGTCCGTGAACCTGTTTTCTATGAAAAACAAGGAATTTGTGAATATTGACAAATTGGCAGAGCAAAATTCGACGCTTGAAAAAAAAGCCAAACATGATCAAATGACAAATCTTCTGAACCATGAAGCCATTTTAAATATTTTGGCCAAAGAGATGTTTTTTAAAGATAAATATTCGGAAGATTTAATTATACTGCTTTTGGATATTGATGATTTTAAAAAAATCAATGATTCATTCGGTCATTCAGAAGGGGATAAAGTCATTAAGATGATAGCGGGATTCCTAAAAAAAGCGGTGCGATCAACCGATTATGTCGGACGTTATGGAGGAGAAGAATTTTTAGTCGTCATGCCCAAGAGCTCAGTTGAGGGGGCTCATAGTGTATACGAAAGGTTTCGAGACATGCTTAGTGAAAAATATAGCTGTAAAGGCTATCAGATAACTGTAAGTTGTGGTATGGCAAGGTGTGAAAACGAGCAAACAATAAATGAACTGATTAATTTGGCGGATAATCGATTGTATAAGGCAAAACAAACAGGGAAAGATAAGTGTGTATACCAATAAAGCTCAAACGTCCAAATACTTGGAGTTTGAGCTTTAAATTTAGATAGTTATACGAAATCGTTAGATTCCGATTCCGGTACCTTAATTTTATTCATAATATATAAGAAAGGTGTATCAACGATAGCGGCTAAATATTTAATCACAATGGTCGTGATGATAATGGAGCCAACAAGGTCGAAGGGGAATATGCCTACAAGTGCAAATCCCAAACTAACAAGCACAGTATCGACGAGCTGTGATAAAAGGGTTGATCCGTTGTTGCGTATCCACAGTGTCTTTGTTTCAGAATTCCATGTTTTTATTTTGTCGTAGATGAAAACATCAAGACTTTGACTGATAAAATACACAAGATTCCCAACTAAGACTGCTTTAAAGGTTCCGCCGTTAATGGAAAAAAACAATTCCAGTGCATGATTATAGGGTTCACTATAATCTAAACCATGGTATAATGTAGATATAAACATGATCAGTACAAAGGAGAGGTTGGCAACAATAGACAGGTTGACAGCTTTTTTAGCGGCATGATACCCATACTTTTCATTAAGTAAGTCAGTGGCTAAAAAAATTCCGGCAAACATGACATTGCCAAGGGTTGCTTCAAGTTCAATGAAGCCAAGGTCAAAGATAATACCTTTATTCACTTGCATATTTGCAGCAATGACACTTAAGATAATGTAGCCAAGAATCCCGTTTTTTCCAAATAGACGGAAAACAAGTGCAATCAGCCCAAAGTTAATAAAGGCAAATAAGAAAAAAATGCTTAGGTTACTCATAATAGTCGTCCTCCTAGTTTTGATTTCGCAGGATGGTTACGAACTGCGGCTTTAATAGCAGTCATGATTATAACTGAAAACAGATAAAAAAACAAGTGGATTGTGAAGAGAATGAAAAAAAGGTTGGATTAAAATGGAAAGATATAGTAAGATTATTAGTAAGACGCGACGTGAAATACTTTTGCTTAAAGGTGCTCCGTGTAAATGGGGAAAGTGCACGTTTTGCGACTATATTGATGATAACGCAGAGGATCAAACCTCCAATCATGATGTAAATATAGGCGTTATAGAACAAGTAACAGGCGAATATGGCGTTTTAGAGGTTATAAACTCGGGGAATATATTTGAATTACCCAAAGAAACATTAGATGCCTTAAAACAGTGCATTGATGCAAAGGGAATTCATCACTTGTTTTTTGAAGCACATTGGATCTATAGAGAACATATTCAGCGGATGCGCGATTTTTTCGGAATCAAGGTCACAGTAAAAACAGGGATCGAATCATTTGATTATGAATTTCGTGAGAAGGTTTTAAATAAGGGGATTGGAAATACAACCATTGATGAGATAAAAAAATATTTTGATTCTGTATGTTTAATGGTAGGCATAAAAGGACAGACAAAATTAGGGATTCAGCAGGATATTGATTTAGCAAAAAAGCATTTTAAACATTTTACCGTCAATGTATATGTTAATAATTCAACGACCATTCAACAAGACCCTAAGCTTGTTCAATGGTTTGAAGAAAAGTATTGGTGGTTAGATACAGACACACAATGTGACATTTTATGGAACAATACAGATTTTGGAGTCGGTTAGCAGAAAGGGGAAAATATGGAAGATAACAAGGCATTGACGATGGAGGAAATCATTAGTCGGGTTCAAGAGATACCGCCATTTCCCCAAACAATCATTAAAATAATGGAGATTACGAAGAATCCGGAGGCAGGAGCCAAAGAGTTAGAGGAAGAGATTATTAAAGACCAAGGTTTGACGACCAAAATTCTTCAATTGGCAAACTCAGCTTTTTATCATGGAAGACGTAACATTGAAACCGTTCGAGATGCAGCGGTGGTTTTGGGATTTGAAGCGGTTCGAACGATGGTTCTAACAACAGTCATCGGAAAGTTTATGGAAAAAGAGCTTCCGGGCTATGCGCTTGAAAAAGAAGCCTTATGGAAACAGTCTCAGATTTCGGCCATTATGACAAAAGCAGTTGCAAAAAAAGTGAAATATAAAAAAATCGATCAAGCATATACAGCAGGACTTTTACGCGATATTGGAAAGGTCATATTAGATCAATATGTGGGAAGTGCTTATCAAGAAATTAATTCACTTGTCGAAAAAGGATATACATTTATAGAAGCTGAAGAGCAGGTGCTGGGTTTTCACCATGGACAAGTCGGTGCAAAAATTGCTGAAAAATGGAATCTTCCGGAGGAACTGGCAGAAGTGATAGCAATACACCATAATCCAAGAGCCGCAATGATTAATCCGCGACTCGTGTATATCACTCACGTTGCAGATAGTTTGATAATGATGATGGGTATACATATTGGGATTGATGGGTTAGCCTATGAGTTCTTTTCAGAAGCGGCAAAAGCTTTGGAGTTGAATGAAAAAATGTTGTCAGAAATCATGTCGGAAGTTGCGGATATTATTGAAGCAGAGCCAGTGTATTTAGAATTATAAAAAAGGGTCATCCACTTTATTCTTGAGTACTTGACGATATTCTGAAGGTCTGATGCCTTCAACTTGTTTGAAAACTCGCGCAAATTGAGTGGGTGAACTATAGCCAATACGTTGACCAATGTCTTTTATAGCCAAAGTGCCTTTATCTAAAAGGTCTTTGGCTTTATTAATCCGATAGCGTGTTAGATACTCTTTGAAGTTCATATCCATCTCTTCTTTAAAAAGACGCGAAAGATAAGCGGTCGAAATATGAAGTGAATCAGCTAAAAAGGTCAATGATAAATCATCCATGTAATGCTTGTGAATGATTTTTAAGGTTTTTTTAATGTGTAAATGCAGATGTTCTGAAGGAGTTTGCTCTGTAATGCGTTGAATAATTTGTAAATAATAACTATTGACTTGTTCAATGTCATCAAATAGATGATCAAACATAATGATACCTGTATTTAACTTTTCAATATCTTGCTTATAATCATCAAGTTGATCAAACAATTGACGGATGGTAATGGAAAAAATCTCTTTATAGATATAGGTGACTTTGGAGTCATTGACCATATTTTGTACAAGTGCATGCTTGATGGTGTTTAATAGTTCAAGGAGCTGAATCCAATTTTTTTCACGGAACAAGGATTCAAAATGATGAACATATTTGTACTCGACAAGAGAATACTCATCACTGTGGCGAGGCTCGTCATAGAATATATATTGGCCTAAACCGATGATAAAACGGTATTCTTGTAATAAGCGGGCTTTTTTATAGGAAGATCCAATATGAAAGTAATCCGATACGACAGAACCGAAACACCCGGTTACATTATAATGGTAAAGGGTATCAAGCTGTTCAGATAAATCCATGAAACGCCGGCCAAATTCACGCTTTATTTCAGGTTGACTCTTGGCTGGGTCAATCCATAGCACAAGTGTCCGTGTAAAAGGTTGAAGATTTAAAAAGCAGATGACATGGGGCTCAAAGTGGTCAAGAATAACTTGATGAAGCTGACTTTTCCACGCGTTGGCATGGTCTTGACTAAGGCTATTAATGTGCGATTTTAAGTCCTTGCCCAGAATGAGTTGTAAGATCAAAAATTGATGATCCGGTGAAATGCCGAGGGTATTTAATTGTTCTTCGGTCATGAACTCATCGGGCAGTGTTTCGCTTAGAAGATTGGTTGTATAAAGTAAACATTCGTTATTTACCATAAGAGGTCCTCCCTAGGGTTAATATTCTTCTATTATGTCAAAAAATGTATAGTTTGTCAAAATATAGCCCTTGAAGATGTCAAATTTTAAGGATAAACTAGTATTAGAAGGCATGTGACCTTAAATAATGTTTTTATGGAAGGAAAGGTATTTTATGGCAAAGCGACCGATTAAAGTAATTCAATTTGGAGAAGGAAATTTTTTACGAGCATTTGTAGACTGGATGATTCAAAAGATGAATGATGAAGGTGATTACAACGGAGGTATCGCAGTCGTTCAACCTCTTGAAAATGGATTAATTGAGATGTTAGCAGATCAAGACTATACATACACACACTACATGCGAGGCATCAAAAACGGAGAAGCCGTGAGTGAACATTACAAAAACAATACGATTGAAACAGCGATTAATCCTTATAAAGATTTTGATGAATATCTTCAGTTGGCTCATATTGATACGGCACGTGTGATTGTTTCAAACACCACAGAGGCCGGTATTGCATTTGATGAGAGTGATACAATGGACAAAGGCGCTGATGTAACATTCCCTGCAAAGCTTACACGATTACTATTGGAACGATATAAGGCTTATGATGGTGCAACTGATAAAGGATTTATTATTCTTCCATGTGAATTGATTGATAAAAATGCAGATTACCTCAGAAAATATGTACTTCAATATATTGATCTATGGAATCTTGATGCAGGCTTTATGACATGGGTTGAACAGTCCAATACATTCTGTAACACCCTAGTTGACCGTATTGTTCCTGGATATCCAAGAGAGCGCATTGAAGAAATATGGGAAGAATTAGGTTACAAAGATAACTTAGTTGTTGAAAGTGAGCAGTTTAATCTTTGGGTTATTGAAGGCGACAAGAAAATCCGTGAGGAATTTCCGGCCAATCAAGACGGCTGCAACGCTATTTTTGTTGATGATGTAACCCCATATAAAATGCGTAAAGTACGAATTTTAAACGGGGCCCATACAACACTTGTTCCTGTTGCATATCTTTATGGGGCACGAACAGTCAGAGAATCTGTTGAAGACCCAATATTAAACGAGTTTTTAACAAAAGCTATTTATGAAGAAATCATTCCTACATTAACATTATCTTCAGAAGAATTAGAGACATTTGCGAAAGAAGTCATAGAGCGCTTTAAAAATCCGTTTATCAAGCACTATTTAATGAGTATTTCACTCAATAGTATGTCCAAGTATAAAACACGTGTACTTCCATCAGTGTTAGCTTATTTAGATAAGAACAAGCAACTTCCGGAGCGAACAGTTTTTGCCCTTGCAGCATATATCGTGTTTTATCGGGGTGCATTTAATGGCGAAAAAATTGAGATCAAAGACAATCAAGACATTTTAGATTTATATGCGGATCTATGGAAAGACTTTGACGGTTCAAAAGAAGCAATTACACGTCTTGTTGAAGGTGTCCTTGCTTATGAAAGTAACTGGGAGGGTGATCTAAATACAATACCAAACATGACAAAGCAAGTGTCTGATTATATTGAAGCAATTTTAAATGAAGGAATGGAAGCAACCATTAAAGCAATTAATGAGGTGAAATAAATGAGGAATTTCATACAAATTCACAACAAGGATAATGTGATTATTGTTTTAGAAGATGTTTTTAAAGACGAAGTCATCGAACATAAAGGTGTTGAAGTCAAGTTCCAAGAAGACGTTAAAAGCGGACATAAAGTAGCCTATAAGCCAATCGAAAAGGACCAGCTGATTATAAAATACGGTATGCCTATTGGTAAAGCGGTTAAACCGATTGAGGCCGGCGCGCATGTACACACACACAACGTGAAAACACAATTAGATGACGTGTTAGAATATAAGTATAATCCACAGATTGAAGATTTTTCAACTTTTGAAGACGAACGTGAAATCAACGTTTATGTTCGTCCCAATGGTGAAATCGGGATTCGAAATGAATTGTGGGTGATACCGACCGTAGGATGTGTGAATGGGGTTAGCCAGCAGATTATTCAAGTTTTCAAAGAGCGTATGCTCGACGAAGGCATTCGTATAAAAGACTTGGACAATGTTGACGGAATCTTTTCATTTGGCCATAACTTTGGATGTTCTCAAATGGGTGATGACCATATCAATACACGAAAAACGCTCCAAAACATTGTCAAGCATCCCAATGCGGGTGCTGTGTTAGTTGTAGGTCTTGGGTGTGAGAACAATCAAATTGATGCCTTTGAACGGACACTTGGAGATTATAACAAAGACCGGGTCAGTTTCTTAATCTCTCAAGAAGTGGATGATGAGATTGAAGCGGGTGTAAAACTCTTAACAGAACTTTTTGAAAAAATGCAAAAAGATCAACGTAAGCCCCAGCCTTTAAGTAAACTTCGTGTCGGACTTGAGTGTGGCGGATCCGATGGCTTAAGTGGAATTACAGCCAATCCGATGATTGGAATGTTTTCTGATTACCTCATATATCACGGGGGTACGACAGTACTTACAGAAGTTCCGGAGATGTTTGGCGCAGAAACAATTCTTATGAATCGATGTAAGGATCAAGAAACCTTTGAAAAAACAGTGGAATTGGTGAATGACTTTAAGAACTATTATAAACGTCACAATCAAGTCATCTATGAAAATCCATCACCTGGAAATAAAAACGGCGGAATCACAACCCTTGAAGACAAATCATTAGGGTGTACACAAAAAGCAGGAAACAGCCAAGTCATGGACGTATTAAAGCATACAGAACGTATTAAGACAAATGGTTTGAATCTTTTAAGCGCACCGGGAAATGATGCTGTTGCGACGACAGCATTAGGTATGAGTGGATGCCAGATGGTTTTATTTTCCACAGGACGCGGAACACCATTTGGTGGATTTATACCAACCATGAAGATTGCAACCAACTCACGACTTGCCAATCTCAAACCGAATTGGATTGATTTTAATGCAGGACGATTAGTGGATGGTGTGAGTATGGATGACCTGTTAAAAGAGTTTATCAATGATATTATTGATATTGCGAATGGCAAGTATGTTCGTCAAGAAATCAATAACTATCGTGAAATTGCAATATTTAAGTCAGGTGTAACCTTATAAACGACAAGGACGAAGGAGAAGGAATATGAAAAAATTTTTAGACGAAAATTTTATGTTGAACAACGAAACAGCAGTAAAGTTGTATCATGACTATGCAAAGGACATGCCGATTATTGACTACCATTGTCATTTATCGCCTAAAGAGATTGCAGAAGATAAAAAGTATAAGAATATTACTGAGATTTGGCTAGGTGGAGACCACTATAAATGGCGGGTCATGCGTAGCTTTGGTATCACAGAAGACTTCATTACCGGCGATCAAGATGACTATCTAAAGTTTAAAGCATTTGCAAAAGCAGTGCCATACACAATTGGTAATCCAATGTATCACTGGACACATTTGGAATTACAGCGCTATTTTGGAATCGATACATTATTGAGTGAAGAGACGGCAGATGAGATTTGGGAAAAATGTAATACACTTTTGAATCAAGACGATTTTAGTGCGCGTAAACTTATCACACGTTCAAAGGTAGATGTCATTTGTACAACCGATGATCCGATTGATGACCTTGAGTATCATAAGCAATTGGCTCAAGATGATTCCTTTGCGACCAAGGTTTATCCGACATACCGACCGGATAAAAGTTTTAATATAGCCAGTGAAACATTTATCCCTTGGATTAAAAGCTTAGAAGAAGCCGTCGGTTATACTTTAGATTCAATTCAAAAATTACTCAAAGCCTTGGAAGAGCGTGTGGACTATTTCCATGAAGTGGGTTGTCGACTATCCGACCACGCATTAGATACGATTGAGTATCATACGCCTTATATAGAAGGAACTACAAATATCGATTATGCACGAGCTAATCAAGTTTATAAAAAAGGTTTAGTTGGCGATGTTTTATCTGAAGAAGAAGTTGCCATTCATAAAGGCCTTGTCTTAAACTTCTTAGGAAAAGCATATGCAAAACGTGGCTGGACAATGCAAATCCACATCGGAGCTCTTCGTAATAACAATCGTCGCATGCATAAAGCAATCGGACCGGATACCGGTTTTGATTCTGTTCATGATTCAACATTTGCACCGGCATTATCGGCACTATTAAACGATCTTGATACAACAGATGAATTACCAAAGACAATTCTATATGTATTAAATCCGAGAGATAACTATGTCATCGGAACCATGATTGGTAACTTCCAAGGTGGCGGAACAAAAGGTAAGATTCAATTTGGTTCCGGATGGTGGTTCTGTGATCAAAAAGAAGGTATGCAAGATCAAATGAGTGCATTAGCAAACCTAGGCCTACTAAGTGCCTTTGTAGGAATGCTTACAGACTCACGAAGCTTTTTATCCTATACACGTCACGAATACTTCCGACGTATTTTATGTAATTACATCGGAACCCTTGTTGAAGACGGTGAATATCCAAATGATGAAAAATTCTTAGGAAAAATCGTTCAAGATATTAGCTACAATAACGCAAAAGCCTACTTTGGATTATAAGGGAAACGCCTACATATAAACTATAAAAAGAGAATTCAACGGATTCTAAACTCGCTGTCGCTCAGACAATAGAATCCTAATGTTGAATTCTCTTTTTTTCTCGTTTAGCTCTCTAGCACTCATGAAAAAGCATATAGTTTACACGTAGGCGTTTTGAAACATATGTCGTAATTCATTGAATAGTGAGGAATTAAGTGATAAAATGTTAAATATAAAATAAAATTCACTTTTGGAGGTTTTCATGGTTCATAAGCGCTTGGCGTTAGTCTTTTTTTTAGTACTTTTAATGGGAACGTTTTTTTCGTCAGTAGAAACATACAGCGCGGATTTGTTAGATGGTCAAACGCCTCCGGTTTTTGAACAACTCACTCGAAAGTCCGGTTTATCCAATATGTCTGTCTCGTCTATCCTTCAAGATAAGGATGGTTTTTTGTGGTTTGGAACACAAGGGGGGCTCAACCGATATGATGGACGTCAGATGACAGTAATGCGTAATGACCCTTTTGAATCAGAAGGTTTGATACATAATCTCATCCAAACCATGACCTATGATTCTGAAAATCATGAAATCTGGATGGGTACCTATCAAGGCATTTCCCGCTACAATATCTACCAAAATACCTTTACCAATTATACCGTCGAAGAGCATGGATTATCCAATCCTGTTATTGTCAGTATTGCTTTAGATGCAGATGGTCTTGTTTGGGTGGGCACTTTAGCGGGACTCAATTCTTTGAACCCAGAGACTGGTACAGTAAAAAACTATTCTATTGAAGGCGATGTAGTCCGTTCGGTGTTTTTAGCCTCGAACAATACCATATATTTAGGGACACATGCCGGTCTTCAGATATATAATCCGGATTTAGATCAAGTCGTAGCAAGCGATTATCCAATCACAGCACCTGCCGTCATGCTCATTCGTGAAAACAATCCCGGTATATTGACCTTAGGGCTATGGGAGGGGGGGATAATGACCATTGATTTAAACACGGGTAACACAGAGGAAATCCTTTTTGAGGATAACCGTGTCTATAGTTTTCTAGAAACCTCCGATGGCATACAATGGGTAGGCACTTGGGGTGGCGGTCTGTTTGCAATTGAACCGGATGGCACCGTGACTCGTTTTCCGGGTACCCTACCCGACGGGGATGTTCATCATGGAGTGATCTATTCCTTATACCAAGATGCTTCAGATATCTTATGGGTTGGGACGAATGGTGGTGGCATTACAAAAGTGAATCCATTTAAAAGAAATTATGTCCGAATAAAACCCATGAAAGATGTTTCGAGTAGTTTAAGTAATGGGAAAAATAACCTTATCTTTAGAGATCGATATCAACAACTTTGGACAGGAATATACAATCAAGGGATTGAACGCATTGATGAATCAACACTAACCACGATTAAATACAATGACAAAGAGAGCCATGCATTAGGTGATAGTGTGATATGTTACTTAGATCATCCTGAGTGGCCACTCTTAGTAGGATCGACAGAGGGGTTAAGCTATTATGACGTTGAAAGCGACCAGTTTTTTCCGTATGACATACCCATTCCGGAAGATAATCTGGTTTATGCACTTACTCTGGACCATAAAGGGCGTTTATGGATTGGAACTTATCGGGAAGGGGTTTATGTATATGACCCTATAGATAAAACATTAATACAATATAATCACACGGAAAGTATTGAAGACAAAGAGAACGAACTCTCTGATAATCTGATTTACAGTCTTTTGTCAGATTCAAAAGATCGGATTTGGGTCGGAACGAATAATGGGTTAAATCTGCTTGAACCTAACAGTAGCAATTTTCATACATTTAAACGAGAAGATGGAGAGGAAGGACAATTACCCAACAACACCATTCGAAAAATTTTCGAAGATTCTAATGGAGATATTTGGATTGCAACCGTAGGTGGAGGTATTGCCCAGTATCAAGAAGATACAGGTCATTTTATTTCATATACAGAAACACAGGGTTTAGGTAATAACACCGTTATCGGAATTTTAGAAGATGACCATCAACGCTTATGGTTATCAACCCTAGATGGACTTTCGGTTTTAGACTTAAATACCCGCTCCATATACACCTTGCTACCGGAAGACGGTATAGGCGACTATGAGTTTAATGCAGGTCATTTTAAAGATGTAGACGGTAGTTTGTATTTTGGAAGTTCTCAAGGAATCACTGTGATTCCAAAAGATTTTAAACGTCTCACTGCGATGGTACCTACACTTTATATTGATGGGTTTTCTGTATTAGGTAGTCCCTATCCAAATGGGACCCCCTTCTTTAACGACTTAGCCTTGTCATTAGGACCGAATGAGAATTTTATTAGTTTTAAGTTTGTTGCTTTAGACTTTGATGCTCCTGAAAAAACAAAATACTTCTATCGTCTTATAGGACAAAATGATGAGTTTGTTTTTAATGGCGAATATAATCAAGCGGTTTTTTCAAATTTAGCTTCAGGTACTTATACCTTTGAAGTCTATGCAGTGACCTCAAGGGAAATGATGACAGACACTGTGTCTATGACGTTTACCATTGACAAACATTGGTATCAAACGCCTTATGCGTATGTGTTTTATATCCTGCTATTATTCTTGCTTATTTATGTGATAATCAGGCTAAGAGAGCGTAATATTATGGCCCTTAAAAATTCAGAGCTTAATCAAGTTAATGTACAGCTTGCAGTGGCTAATCAGCAACTGGAACAATTATCAATTTTAGATTCGCTAACAGGTGTGTTTAACCGTAGGCACTTTGACCGCATTATTGAAGAACAACTTAAAATGGCCATTCGAGGACAGTTACCTATGGGATTTATTATGCTTGATATTGATAACTTTAAAGTGATTAATGATACATACGGACACTTATTGGGGGATGAAATCATTATCAAAGTGGCTCATTGTGCACAAAATATTTTACATCGTAGTACTGATTATGTTTTTCGATATGGTGGAGATGAATTTCTCATCACCCTTTATGATACGGATTTAGAGGGAGTCATAAAAATGGCAGTAGCCCTGAAAGAAACGTTGGACAATCAAGAAATATTTACCGCTGAAGGACAAGCTGTGGAAGCAATCACTTTAAGCATGGGATTAGTTAGTGAAATTCCGGATATTCAGACAGAACCTGAAGCCTTTATTAAAAAGGCAGATGATGCACTTTATCTAGCAAAAAGAAAAGGAAAAAATTGCATTGTACACAAGGGACAAGTTATTAATTCATAAAAAGGAGTTAAGTATGGCAGGGAAATATTGCAAACATTGTGGGACGCCAGTTAAAGAAAGTGATCAATTTTGTTCAAACTGTAGACAACCTTTACAGGAAAACAATTTACAAGTGGAACATAAACCAATTCAGCCACAGAAAAATATGAGTACATTGAAAATTTTGCTTATTGTTGGAGGGATAATTATAGTTTTTTTTGTTCTTGTGATTGTGGGAGTTTTTCTTTTACTTGGTGTACCGGCAAAGGACGTGGACAATAATCAATCGTCTCAATTAAAAGATGTCATAGAAAATGATATAGCATCAAATGATACATCAAATATTGAGAAATATTCGCCCCATGCTACAACACTCATCTCAATGGATAATTCAGATGTAGCTATTGTAGGTGAAGAATTTGTGGATATTTTTAAAATTCGACAAGATAAGTATTCGGATTTGATCCTAGAGGTATCAACTCCTGATTTTCAGGCGGACATCTATATCAAAAAGTACACAGACGACCAACTTTTTGCGGAAATTGTCTTAGAAAATCTCGAAATATCCTATGTAGGAGAAATTATTAACTCAGAAGAAATATTTAGCCAAGGGACCTTAAGTTATATGAATTATGATTCTGGGAAGATGAGTGTTTATGAAGTGATCATGTATAATGATTATGGATCGCATGATTCGAGCCTTAAAGAATATTACGGAAATTATTCCCTGTACTACCGTGATTATTATATTCAAGAAGGAGAATTGACGGAAAATGATCAACAGATTTTAGATGAGATGATTGATGGATATTATACGTATGAGACAACCTTTAATCTTAATAATGGCTTGCAAGATCAGCCTCAAGTTACATTTGTAACGAGCCATAATACAGAATCAAGTGGACGCTATGTTATCGACAATACCTCAGAGAGTAGCACAGGATACTTGATTGACACAAGCAACAAATATGCAGTAGGAGAACACTTAAAAATGCGTTCCTTATCTCATCCCAAGACACGAGTATATGATGGAGCATTTACGCTGACATTTGATAATGGGGCAACAGTCCTTATTGAATTTGAAGGATATAGTGACGAGGAAGCGTTAGATGATAAGAATGGTTTTGGAACAGTAAAAAACAACCCATACAGTGGAAGCTGGATTTCGGATGATGCGTTTCCACTTTTAGCGATTATTGATGAAGGAACGATGACGATTCCACAAGAGCTGAGGTATTTACCTCCTTATGCCGGCCAAGATATTGTGCTTAATCAACCAGGATTTATTGTACATGATACTTTAGAAGGGGTCATACTCAAAATGCCATATACCATGGATGAGGGCATAATCAAAGTGAATATTTCTTTATATGCAGGTCAAGAATTTGTTGAAGGTAATTTTAGCGCTATTTGTGTAAAAGACGCAAATGGTCAATTATACCAAAGCGAAGAATTTAATGGACCAATGGAGCCTATCGATGCATTACCGGATAACATCGATTTGTTTAGTGAAATGGAACTTCGCTATCAACTAAGTGCTGATAATAACTTGGAGCTAGCAGGAACAATCATTCTATATGAAGATGGAGTTGATGACATTCATAATCCGGACCCCATGTTTGGCGAAGAATTCGATATTCAAGGTGTACTTAAGCCATATTAAAAGGGAACTAGGAGGACAGCATGCGAATCATTATCTCACCGGCGAAGAAGATGAACAATGAAGCGGATATGGCACATAAAACCTATCCTGTTTTTATGGATGATGCAGAACGTATTTTTCAAACATTAAAATCAAAAAAATATAGTGAACTTAAAAAAACATGGAAGTGTAATGACAAAATAGCCACTGAAAATATGGAGCGTTTAGGGCAAACAGAGATTCGTAAAAATTTAATTCCGGCTTTGTTGGCATATGAAGGAATCCAATATCAATACATGAAACCTAGCGTATTTACTGATACTGAGTGGGACTATGTCAACACCCATTTACGTATTTTAAGTGGACTCTATGGGGTCTTAAAACCATTGGACGGGATTGTACCTTATCGATTAGAAATGCAGGCAAAGCTCCAAGTTGAAGGCGCAAAAAACCTCTATGACTTTTGGGGAGAACGTCTTCATGACCAAATCTATAGTGAAACCGACCTTGTCATTGATCTTGCCTCGAATGAATATAGTCAGTGCATTCGCAATGGATTAAAGCCGGGACAGCACTACTTGGAGTGTATCTTCGCAGTACACGACGAGGAAGGGAAATTAAAAGTCAAAGCGACGTGGGCAAAAATGGCCCGTGGCGAAATGGTTCGTTATATGGCGACAAATAATTGCCAAACCATTGAGGATTTAAAAAGATTTACAGGCATGAGATATATCTATAGTGATGAAGAATCCGATGCAAGAAGGCTTGTTTTTATAAAGGGAAGCGCGGCTTTCTAAGCTCATGAAAAAAGGCGAATTTTACACACCCGCGCTTCTTGATTTTCTTTAATTTTTTGTGTAATATAAAATTATAGTTTAACTTAAGTGGAAATGTATGCAGATATAACGAAATAAAAAGGTGGTAAGTGATGTTTATAAAAAGAGCACTTGAATCAATGGTAGAAGAAGTTTCAAATACATATCCCGTTCTTCTTGTGACAGGGCCGAGACAGGTTGGAAAAACAACGCTATTAGAACATGTTGCTGATAAAACAAGAAAGTATGTGAGTCTTGATGACCCTGTAGCTAGGCAATTAGCAAAAGAAGAACCGCTACTATTTTTGCAAAGGTACGAGCCACCAGTAATTATTGATGAAATACAATATGCACCTGAATTATTACCATATATTAAATTACATGTTGATAGAAAAAAAATTATGGGTGAGTTTTGGCTGACGGGTTCGCAAATGTTTCAGATGATGAAAGGTGTGAGTGAGAGCTTAGCAGGTAGAGTTGGAATACTGCCAATGCAGGGGCTATCTCTTTCAGAATTAAATGAACTACCTAATGAATTTTATACAACGGATACAAAACGTCTATTAAATAGATTAAATATTGCTCGTAAGATGAATTTGAAAGAGATTTATAATCTGATCTATAAAGGTTCTATGCCGGCAGTTTATACAAGAGAGCAGAGTGTTGAAAGATTTTATGCGTCTTATGTTGATACCTATGTTCATCGTGATATTAGAGATTTGACACAAGTGGCGGATGAAATGCAATTTCAAAGATTCTTAACTGCTTGTGCGGCAAGAACAAGTCAAATGGTTAATTATTCTGAACTTGCAAAAGATGTCGGTATTTCATCACCGACGGCAAAGAGTTGGTTATCATTATTAGTTACATCAGGGCTAGTTGTTCTTGTAGAACCTTATTTCAATAATTCTTTAAAAAGAATTGTTAAAGCACCAAATATGTATTTTATGGATACGGGACTATGTGCTTATTTAACAAGATGGACTTCAAGTGAATCATTGGAAGTTTCGGCAATGTCTGGAGCTTTTTTTGAAACATTTGTTGTGTCAGAGATAATCAAAAGCTATTTGAATGCAGGGAAGAGACCGCCCATATTTTATTATAGGGATTCTGAACAAAAAGAAATTGATTTAATTATTGAAAATGATGGGAAATTACAGCCAATTGAAATAAAAAAAAGTGCAAATCCTAAGAAAAATGCAGGGCGTCATTTTTCGATTTTAGAGAAAGTTGATAAAGAAGCCGCCAAAGGAAGCGTCATTTGTATGAGCGAAGATTTGTCCCCCATATCTAAGGATATTTGGGCTGTGCCTGTATGGTTAATTTAGCATATCGTGCACACTCTACTCATATGGAAGGAGAAACATATGATTGAAATACGCGTAATGAAACCAGAAGAAGCACAAGCGGTGAGAAAACTCGGTAGAAAAACATTTGAATGGTTTGAAGCCCTTTGGGTACCAAAACCCAAAAAGTGTTTTGTTGCTGTTGAGGGCCATGATATACTCGGTGCTGTTATATATAAATATTTTAAGATAGTAGATAAGACCATCGGTTATGTGGACTATATTTTTGTGGATAAAAAAGGACATGGCAAAGGTATAGGTACTAAATTAGTCGATGCATGTTTTAAGGCTATGGACCAAGAGGGTTGTGATGGATATAGCGCAATAGTACGAGATGATAATGTGGGCTCTTGGAAACTATTCATTAACAAAGGGCTTTCAAGATATGGTATCGATGACTTATTCAGACGGTTTGGTCTTAAGGGTATGGTTGGTCTGTCATTTCAGTCGCCTCTGTTTGTAGCAACAGGTATGGAATTCTATTTAGCCATGAAGTCTGAAAAACCAGAAGTTAATAAAGACTCTACAAGGCGTCAATTGATGAATCTCTTTTTGTATACCATAATTTTTCTTCTACCAACATTTATTAGAGGATTTGACTACGCTTTTTATGTAATTGGTGTCATGCTTATGATTCTTAGTATTCGAGTTGTTTTTGGCTATATTGGAACCCGATTCTCCAATGAAAAGTGGATATTTAGAGTTAACGATGGTGGATTTTTCATACCAACAATAGCTTCCTTATTTGGCGGTGCTTATTATATTTCCGGTAATTGGTATCCGAGTGAGTATAGAAGAGATCAAGCGTTTCGAGGTGCTCTAGGTAAAACCGCTTTGTTACAATGGATATCTGTTTTCCTCTTGGTTCTTATGGGGAGAACTTCATTTGCTAATATTGAGTTTGTTGACGCAGTGGTAACACTTGGACGCATACTCCTGGTAATTAGTGTAATTCCATTTTATCCAATGGCTAGCTTCGGTGGTGAAAGGATTTTTAAGTGGAATAAATGGGTCTATGGATTTATTTTACTCCTTACAATGCTTCAAGTTATATTATGACAACCACTCTATCAGTAAAGGAATGAATCCTATGCAAATCAATCGCTTGTTTGAAATCGTATATATTTTACTGGATAAAAAAACAGTGACATCTAGGGAACTTGCAGACCGCTTTGAAGTCTCCACAAGGACTATTTTTCGTGATGTCGAAACCTTATCGGCTGTTGGAATCCCTGTTTATATGAAAAAAGGTAGGGGTGGTGGTATTTCCTTACTTCCGAACTTTATTTTGAATAAAGCTGTCATTACCGATGCAGAAAAAGATGATATTTTATCTTCATTAAAGGCGGTTAAAGCCATTGATCTGAACAAAACCGAAACAACACTTAATAAGATAAGCAGCCTGTTGGGAGAATCGGAAACAGATTGGATTGAAGTCGACTTTTCCTCATGGGTAAATACACAAAATGAGACAGATGTGTTTAATATAATCAAAGGAGCAATATTACAAAAACATGTGATTACATTTTCATATTCAAGTGCCAAAAAGCAAACAATCTCTCGAGAAATTGAGCCATTAAAACTGGGTTTTAAAGGTGGCGCTTGGTATGTATATGGGTATTGTCGTACTCGAAATGACACGCGTTTTTTTAAACTCCGACGAATCAGAGAGCTATCCGTAGGTGCTGAAATATTTGAAAGAAAAACACCAAAACAGATTTTTTTAGGGAAGGAAGTCTTTCAGGAGGACTTTGTCATACTTAAATTGAAGTTATCTGAAAAAGTGGCATACAGAGTTTTCGATGAGTTTGAAGACTATGAACAAGAAGAGGATGGTAGTTATATCGTAGAGATCAAGTATCCAAAAGGGGAATGGATTTTTTACTATATTATGTCCTTTGGAAGTCATTGCCAAGTGTTAGAACCGGAATTCGTTCGAAAAGAAATTCAAGTAGAATTAGAAAAAATATTAGAACAATATATTTAATATGACGCATAGGTGTCATATTAATGCGTGTATAATGACCTTATAATAAAATATTAAAAGAAAAACAGGAGGTCATTTTAATGAATTATGAAGTTGTAAAGTTAGATGAGAAAACCCTTGTGGGAGTAAGTGCGGTAACAGGGAACACAGATCCAAAAGTGAGCGAAATCATTTCCGGATTATGGGAAGACCTTTTTCAAGGAGGAACCCATGAAATCATCAAGAATAAAATCAACACACATGCCATTGGATTGTATTCGGATTATACACAAGATCAGTACTGTGTTACGGCAGGAGTTGAGGTCTCAAAAGCACATAATGAAAAACTAACCGTGAAAATAATCCCTGCAGGAAAATATGCCAAGTTTTCATTTCACGGTCATATGGTCGATGCAGTGGTCAAGGCGTGGGATGAAATTTGGGCCATGGACTTAGAACGTAGTTTCACCGGTGATTTTGAAGAGTACTTAAATGATGATTGGGAACATGCAGATATCAATATTTACATTGCACTAAAAGAGTAAGGATGTGGCGTATGGAAATCATTACGGTAACTAAAGACAATATTGAGGCAGAACATATTTGTTGTGCCATATCAAATAATAAGGATCTTCAGGTAATGTCAAAAAAACAATGGATGCAGAAGAATTTCGATCAAGGTCTTGTCTTTAAAAAAGGCGATGTTCGCGGAAAATGTTTTATTGAATACATACCCGCCGAAAATGCGTGGGTGCCCATTGAAGCTGAAGGATATATGCATATAAACTGTTTTTGGGTCTCCGGAAAGCATAAAGGACAAGGATATGCTAATGAACTTTTAGAAGCGTGTATAAAAGACAGTCGAGAAAAAGGAAAAAAAGGTTTGACGATCTTATCATCCAAGAAAAAAATGGCTTTTTTATCTGATCCGGATTATTTAAAGTACAAAGGATTTCAGCTAGCCGATCAGGCAGATCCATATTATGAATTATTGTATTTACCATTTGATGAATATGCGCCTATTCCCAAGTTCAAAGAGCATGTAAAAAGACCGAAAATTAATGAAAAAGGTTTTGTACTCTATTACACACATCAATGTCCATTTACTGTAAAATATGTCGCATTGATTGAGCAGGTGGCAGCAGAGAACAAGATACCCTTTAAGAGTATCTTAATTGAGTCAAAAGAAGAGGCCCAAGAAGCACCGGCTCCTTTTACCACATATAGTTTATTTCATGATGGTGATTTTTTGACCAATGAGATTTTGTCGGAAAAGAAATTCAAGAAGATCGCCGGTGTGTAAAATATTCGTGGATTCATTTCACTAAGAAAGCCAAGTGCTCCTAAAACAAAGAATTCAACGGATTCCAAACTCGCTATCGCTCAGACAGAGGAATCCTTGCCTTGAATTCTTTGTTTTATTCACATTGACTTTCTAAGTTTATGAAAAAACTCATATTTTACACACCGGCGATTCTGATAATGGCGATTCCTATAGTGGCGATTCGAAGCTGAATCAGTTTCCATTGCTAGACGGCAAGGTTTGCATGAGGGCAAAGAAATGTTTAGGCTCACCGGTATTAAAGTATTCAAACCAAGATTCTAGGGTGTCTGATTGATAAACATCTAAATACTCAATAATTTGTTTGGCCCACAACAAAGCTCCGGTGGAACTTGCAGTAATCAGGTTGTTATCCGCTACAGATGGCTTGTCGATATAAAAGCTTTGCCCTTTATAGCTAGGAGAAACCATTTCAAGATATCCCGGTCCATTACTGGTATGAGGACGATTATCCAATAGGCCATAGTTGGCAAGTGCAGCAGTAGCTCCACAGATGGCACACACCATAGCACCTACAGAGATAAATTCCCTTGCTTTTTCGAGGATAGCACCATGCTTTGGGTCGCTCCATGTATTTGCGCCCGGTAATAGCAAAATACTCGTTTCACTCACAACAATATCATCAATCAAGCAATTGGGTATTACGGTCATCCCTCCCATTGTTTTGATTGGGTCTTGAGAATAACTAACCGTTTTGAGCGATACACCTTGATGGTCTTTTTTGAAAAACCGACCAGAATTCAACTCCGAAGTAACATAGCCAAGTTCCCAGTCAGCTAAAGTATCTAGAACGTAAACATAGATTGTATACATATTTTTCCTCCATTTTCATTGTTTTTTTAATTCGCTACCTCTATAATACTTTTCTATTATATCTTGCAATTGTTGACACCAGTATGGCAACAATATATAATGATATCAATAAATTTCAGAAGGCGGCTATTAGATGAAAATTGACAGGCTTGTGAGTATTATTATGATACTTCTTGATAAAAAGCGTATAGGCGCACAGGAGTTAGCAGATATGTTTGAAGTTTCACCCCGCACAATCTATAGAGACATAGACTCCATCAACATGGCGGGTATTCCTATTCGTTCAACATCGGGAGTGGGCGGTGGCTTTGAAATCATGCAAAAATACAAGCTTGATCAAAAAGTTTTTTCGACAGCCGACCTTTCCGCTATTTTGATGGGGCTTTCCAGTGTTTCCAACATGATACGAGGTGATGAACTGGTAAACGCCCTTGCGAAAGTCAAAAGTTTTATCCCCGTCGACAAAGCGAAAGACATTGAATTGAAAACGAATCAAATTTATATAGATTTAAGTCCGTGGCTTGGAAACAGGGACATACAAGCGAATTTAGAAACTATTAAAACCGCTTTACAGGAAAATAAGCTACTTTCCTTTGACTATGCAGACCGCTACGGAAATAAAACCCAACGAACAGCCGAGCCGTATCAGCTTGTGTTGAAAAATAGTCAGTGGTATTGGCAAGGCTATTGCCATAAAAGAAATGATTTTCGCTTATTTAAACTATCCCGCACATCAAACCTACAAATACAAGTAGAAGGTTTTACACCACGAGATTATCAGAAACCGCAGTTAGATTTTACGGATATCTTGTCAACAATACAAACAAAAATCAAAATTCGTATTCATAAATCTGTCATGGATAGAGTCCTTGATTATTGCGCTTATGAAGACGTTTCACCAGACAGTGATGAGCATTACATTGTTAATTTTCCCTTTATAGAGAATGAATATTATTACAATATTCTTTTCAGTTTTGGAGATAAATGTGAGTGTTTAGAGCCCTTACATATTCGTACAGAAATCAAACGTAGAATACATGATATAGCTAGCATATACGAACGTTAATACATGAAGTAACCAATGATGAGGAGGATGCATATGAACTGGGAGCCGTGGACAGGGTGTTACAAAGCGAGCGATGGCTGCACAAATTGCTATTTTTATGGACCACATGCCAAACGCTATGGCCAAAACACCATACAAAAAACAGACAAATTCGATTGGCCTATAAGGATAAATGCAAAAGGTGAATACAGGATCAAAGGGGATAAGATTCTTGCGACCTGCTTTGCAACGGACTTTTTTCTTCCGGAAGCGGATGAATGGCGAAAAGAAGCATGGGCGATGATCAAAGAAAGAAGCGACATTGATTTTTTGATTTTGACCAAGCGGATTGACCGTTTCCTTGTATCCCTCCCATCAGATTGGGGAGATGGATATGACAATGTAAATATTGGATGTAGTGTCGAAAATCAAGAATTAGCCGATTATCGGCTTCCAATATTTTTATCCTATCCAATCAAGCGACGTTTTATTGCCTGCGCGCCACTTTTAGAAGCAATCGACTTAAGGCCCTATCTTCATGGCGTAGACCATGTTACAGTCGGTGGTGAAACAGGCCGAGAAGCGCGTGAATGTGATTATGAGTGGGTGCTTAATATCCGTGAACAGTGCATAAAAGCAAATGTAACATTTTGGTTTAAGAATACAGGTTCCCTTTTCAAACGTGACAAGGTCGTGGAAAAAATAAATCCATTTAAGCAAACCAGTGTTGCCAAAGAACTTGGCATCAATATATTAGATGGAAAAAGGTTGTTCTGATAGAAAAAACACCAGGTAATGTTAACGGAATTCTCAAGCATTTAGAGTTGATATTTTATCAACTCTTTTTTTCGGAATGTCTTTAAAATCACTTTATATAATGAAAAACTTACTATTTAAATAAGGAAAAATAGTAAAAAATGACTTTTTATTGACTTAAGCGATGGGTTTAGGTATAATTAAAGCAAGGGAGATGATTATATGTTGCGAAATAAAAAGAAAGTATTGATTAAATGGAAAGAGAAAGAAAATCGATTACCACTTATTCTATTGGGCGCCAGACAAGTCGGTAAGACATATTTATTACAAGAATTTGGAAAGCAATTCTATAACGATTATATCTATATTAATTTTGAGCAAGAGCCGCAGATGAGATCGTTATTTGAAAAGGATTTAAAACCGGAACGAATTATTTCAGAAATTGAATTGATTTATATGAAGAAAATTGACATTAATCAAACACTTATTATTTTTGATGAAATTCAGTTAGAGATGAAAGCAATTACGGCATTAAAATATTTTGCGGAAGCCTCAAAAAGATATCATATAATCGGAGCTGGAAGTTTACTAGGAGTTGCTCTAAATCGAGAAGAATATTCATTTCCAGTAGGAAAAGTTGAGATGCATTATTTATACCCTTTTACATTTGATGAATTTCTGAGAGGCATTGGAGAAGAATTATATTTGACAAAAATTGAAGAGGCTTTTTTAGAGGATAAAGCACTATCTCAAATGATACATGAAAGACTTATTGAAAGATATACTCAGTATCTTTATGTAGGAGGAATGCCCGCGGCCATTAATGAATTTATAAATTGCAATATGGATATTGTGCAATTTGATAGGTCAGTTCATCAGAACATCATTAATGCATATATTGCGGATATGAGCAAATATACAAGTAAAGCAGAAGTTATGAAAGTTCAGGCCATTTATCGTTCAATACCAGACCAATTAGCTGGGGATAATAAAAAATTTAAGTATAGTATTGTAGAAAAAGGCGCTAAAGCATTAACTTTTGGTAGCTCAATTGAATGGCTTCTATTAAGTCATGTTAGTTTGGAATGCTCAAGGATTAATCGTGGAGAAATCCCCTTATCTGTCTATAAAGATCCAAAAAGTTTTAAGTTATATTTTAGCGATGTGGGTTTGCTGATGGCAATCACTAAGATACCATATATTACAATGATACGATCAAATGAACATAATCTATTTAAAGGAGCCGTTACTGAAAACTATGTTGCTCAACAACTAACGGCTAAAGGATATGATTTGTATTATTGGAAGAACAAAACCCATGAAGTTGATTTTATAATTCAAGACAATGAAAAGATAATTCCTATTGAGGTAAAGGCTACAACGAATAAGAGATCGAGAAGTCTTATGGAATATATTAGGCTTTATCAACCTGCTGTCAGTATCAGAATTTCTAGAAAAAATTTTGGTGTCGCAGGTGGAATTAAGTCAGTACCTTTATACGCAGTTTATTTGATATAATACGGGAGAATTTAAAATGAATTTCAAATCATATCGTCCAAAAATAAGTCAAGGTGTTTTTATCGCGGATAGTTCGAATGTCATTGGACAAGTAACGATAAACGATGATTCTAGCATTTGGTTTTCAACTGTTTTGAGAGGGGATATTAATAATATCTCCATTGGTAAGGGGACAAACATACAAGATAATACTACGGTACATGTAGATAGAGCGCATTCAACGGATATAGGGGATTATGTTACTATTGGGCATAATGCAGTAATCCACGGATGCACTATTAAAGATCGCTGTCTCATTGGAATGGGGGCAATAATCCTTAATGGTGCTGTTATTAGTGAAGATTGCATCGTTGGTGCTAATAGTTTAGTGACTCAAGATAAGGTGTTTCCTCCAGGAAGTTTAATTCTCGGTTCACCAGCAAAAGTCATCCGTCCATTGACAACGGAAGAAAAACAACAAATAATCTCATCTGCAAATAATTATATTAAATTGAGTGTTGAATACACCAATAAGAGCCTTTAGCCACCATAAATATTTTGTTGAAACAAAATAAAACTTGATTTGTGTGCAATGTTTTGCTGAAATAGAATAAAAGTAAATATCTTTTAATCATTTAAATATCGCTTGAATAAGAATAGAAGTGAAGTGCCTGAGTATTAAAAAGTGAACTTTGTCATCAATCGTAGAGGTTCTTCGTTCGCGAAAGGCTGGGGTGAAAGAAAAGGATTCCGCTTAAGCGAAGCGGTTAGGAATCCGTTTCACCCCAGCCTTTCGCGAACGTTAGAACCACAAGATATGATGAAAGGGAGAACTTTTTAATACCCAGGCACTTTATGCTGATACATACAAACCGATATTCTAAACTGATGAAAAGGATTCCACTTAAGCGAAGCGGTTAGGAATCCGTTTCACCGTAGCCTTTCGCGAATGTTAGAACCACACGATAGGATGAAAGGGAGAGCTTTTTAATACCCAGGCACTTATACGAATCATTTCTTAAAAAGCCTTTTAAAATACTTATCATATTCCTTCCCCACACTTGTCCACCAGTACTTCTCCGTCAAATGTGCATAACTTTCCTTTCGCACTGCTTCGATGTGGATAATGGCATCGACCATTTTTTCATACAATTCTTCCTCTGTTCTGTAAAAGAGCGAGGGATTTTTTTTGTCATCATATAGGTCCGGATAGCTAAGTCGTTTGGGAAGGAGTGGTTTTACACCATATGCGATGGCTTCCATGACGCTAATACCGAAAAAGTCATGAATCGAAGTTACTGGTAAAAGATCGGCTAGAGCAAGCCAGTCAAGATATTCATCATAGGTAAGATGACCTTGGACGACCATATGATCAGACAAGGCCTCAAGTTTTCGCCCATATTTTTTTCTGGATTTTTCATTGGATTCACCTAAAAAAGCAAGCCTAAAATCATGACCGTCAGCTTTTAGACGTAAGAGTAAATCGAAAAATCCATCCGGGTTTTTATCATATTCCAATCGATGATTCCACAAAATAAGAGGTGATCTTGTCTGCGTTTGCTTTGATGGTAATGAGGGAGATATAGGTCTTGGGACCTGTATGCCCACAGGTAAAATGTCGGATTTTGCCTGTAGCCCGACTAGTGTATTATGTGGGTAATCCGGCATTTTATTTAGAACGTCTTGTATACCTTCGAAAAAAGAGTCCCGATTGTAGTCTGAGTTGAACAAGATAAAGTCCGCAGCTAGGGCTGAGAGGTAGTTCATCATGCCATAGTTTACATCACGTCCTTGCTTTTTGTCCTCGCTATTTTCTTGCCAAGGATAGGCAAACTGATTTTCATGATAATAGATTCCGATGGGAACACTTATTTTATGTCGACATAAGGCAAGAAAAGTCGTCAAATCGAGCATATCTGAAACAAGAATTAGGTCAACAGGCTCTGTGTAAGCTAAAAAGTTTTCAGCTAAAGTGACAGCGCCACCATACATTCGCCATTTCCAAAATCGTGCATCCATTGACAAAACTTCAAAGTGATGTTGTGAGTGTTTTTTGACTTGTTCATACCATGCCTTGTGCGAGCCCCCAAAAAAAGGCTCAATGTATAGAATATTCATAATGCCTCCGACAAACTTTTTCCTTATCATAACACAGCTTTTAAGACTTAGGCAATTGAAGAATGATACAAGAGTTGCTAACTAGAGTAGTTTTGATGTATAATATTAAGATGGTTTTTAAGAAAGCCTAAAGAACAACGTTCAGAAAGGATGAAAATATGGAAAAAGTAAGAAAAATATTTCTAACTGTATTCATCATGATTTTATCAATGACCATTATTAACGGACAAGAAACAAGTGAAGAACCGCTAGAGGAAGCGGTAGACGAGGCCATTATAGAAGAAGACATAAATGAAGAGGGCATAACTGAAGAGTCGACTGAAACGGAAGAAGTTGCTGAAGATGAAGAAGTGAGTGTAATTGAAACGCCAGCATTTGTTGGACCACCGGAACTTTCAGAAAGTTATTTTACTGAATTAGAAGAAGCAACAGCAGAAGGGCAAATGCCCATTGATATCTTGATTCAGAATGGATACTTAAAAACGGATGTAGATGCATTTATCTATATGGATAAAACCTATGTTCCGTTGCGTTCAGTTGTTGAAGCGTTTGGACTCACGGATATCGAATGGGATCCAGACAACTATGTGGCATCGGTTACGGGTTATGGATATTCAATAGAATTTCCGTTAAATAAGTTAGAAGTTATTGTTAACGGACATGTTCAAGATCTTCAATCACCAACCGTGCTTGTTGACGATAGAATGATGGTTCCACTTAATTTTATTAGTGAGCTCTTAGGGTTTGAAGTGATTTGGGATCAGACTTATTATACTGTTGGACTGATACATCCTACATTGAAGGTGGATTCGGAATATATTGATGACAGAATTTATACATATGACGAGTTACAAAATTTTGCTAAACTTGTTATGCGAGAATCCGGAGATGCAAGTTATGAAGTACATCATGGTGTAGCCAGTGTTATTATGAATCGTATGTCACATTCTTCGTTTGGAAGTTCTGTTGATGGAGTTATCTTTAATACAGATTGGGCGGTGCAATTTCCGCCGGCCCATAAAGCAAACTTTGAGGATACAAAACCAAACGAAAAAGCAGTAAAAGCAGTAAAATATACATTGCGAGGACAAAATTCAGTTGAGACATGTATATTTTTTAATACGAGACCATTTAAGGGTAAACCCATTTACAAAGTTGTTGATGGTGTCTATTTTATGCAAGATTCATGAAGTAAAACCATATTAACATATTAGGTTGCAACCGGAGGATTCTATGAATATTGATACAAAAGATCGCGAACAAGAAGAACAAAGGCTTCAATATGTTCTTAAACAGATTCAACAAGAGATACAAGTCACTGAGGATAAAGTCATTGAACAAAAAGAATCCTTAAAAGAGATTAATAAAAATATGTTGTCCGAGTTTAAATTTGAGACAGAATCAACAGTTGACCTAGAAGGCGCAGCGGTTCTACATCAATACCAGACCATGGGGCAAAACATTGAAAATGCAATGGATTATCAAATGCAACGACGTCGACAGTTGGAAAACCTCCAAAAGTCGGCGTACTTTGCAAAGATTAATTTTATAGAAGATGGATTTGAGGAAGAAGAGATCTACATTGGAGCGGCCTCATTAGTGGATAAGAACAAGTATGAATTTCTTATCTATGATTGGAGAGCACCTATATGTAGTCTTTTTTATGATTATGAAGAAGGAAAGGTTTCCTACGAAGCCCCTTCCGGGACCATTCATGGAAAAATTCTGAACAAACGCCATTTTAAAATTGTACAAGATCATATTCAGTATATGTTTGACTCGAGCATTAATATTATGGATGATATGCTCAAAGAGGCGCTGGCAAAAAGTACTGATGATAAGATGAAGACTATTATTACGACCATTCAAAAAGAGCAAAATGCGGTTATTCGTGATGAGTCGGCAGATGTCCTTGTCGTAAGTGGGGCTGCGGGAAGTGGAAAAACATCCATAGCCCTTCATCGTATTGCTTATTTACTCTATAAAAATAGGGATAAAATTATCGCATCGGACATTCTGATTTTTACCCCCAACGATATTTTTAGTGATTATATTTCCCATGTTCTTCCGGAACTAGGTGAGACGAATGCAGATACGATAACCTTTAGTGACTATATTCAAGATAATCTTGGACGAACCAATCCGGTAACTGAAGAACTTCAGATAGAAGGCGAGTTTGAACAGCCGATTTTGATTTCTAAGTGGCATTCCATTGAGTCTTATTATGAGCAAATGGAGTATTTACTATCACCGGAGGTAAATCACGAAACAGACCGTCGTATTACTGAGCTAAAACAAAAATCATCGGGAGAATTCATTAATGCTCTGAATGCATTTATTGATAAAATAGAAGCCCAAGATGACTTTTTTGAAGACATTTATTATGAAAACCAAGTGATTTTATCAGCGGCAGAAATTCGCCAAGCATATAATGATTGTGCAGGTGTTATCAAATGTTCTTCAAGACTACTTCAGGTGAGAAATCGTTTAATGGCAAAGCTTCAAACAGTGCGTCAAGCGGTTTCCTATCGTTATGAACAAGAACTTTTAAATGGTGATGAGTATTACAACAAACGTGAGATAAAAAAGAAAAAAATTATGTATTTAAAGCAAAAGTTTAAGCCGATTACGCAACAGATCCGTAGAATGACTTCATTAGATTTACTAGACCTATATAATGATTTTTTACAGTCACAAAATATTATGACGATAGGCAGAGACTTATATTTTGAAGATGCGCTGGGACTGCTCTATATGAAAGGGCGCTTAGACCGAATCAAGGAAGTCCATAAGGTAAAATATGTCTTTATTGATGAAGCTCAAGACTATACTTTGTTGCACTATCAAATTATAAAGCTTATTTATGGACATGCAAAATACACTTTGTTAGGAGATCCAAATCAAAGCATACATCCATATATGTCCTCAAAAGTTAGCGGAGATATTGAAGATTTTCTTGGAAGTGAGCCAAAGCATATTCGATTAGAAAAAACATATCGCTCGACCAAACAAATCAGCGATTTTTGTAATCAGATTTTAGGCGTGAAGGACGCGGAAAATGCCCTTCGAGAAGGTAAAGAGCCTGCTCAAACAACATTACAGTCACTTGATGAGCAACGAGAATATTTAATAAAAGGGATAAAAGCTAATCAAGCAGATGGGTATCGATCTATTGCCATTATTGCCAAGACCAAAGCCCACGCACGTGAGTTATACGACATGATGCAAGATTATGATGAGATTGGTCTATTAGACAACGAAGATCAATTTTACAAAAAAGGTACAATTATTATTCCCAGTTATTTGGCAAAAGGCTTAGAGTTTGACTGTGTTTACGTCATGACCGATGACAAATACCACTATCAAGAAAAAAGAGAGCAACGACTCTACTATACTGTTTGTACCCGTGCTCTTCATGAATTATCAGTAATTCAACGAAAAACACCATAGTTTACAGAAAAATCATTTAAAAAATATGTAAATTAGAGTATAATTAGAATATAAGGAAGGTCCATTATGGCAAAATTATTTTTTAAGTACGGAACAGTTTTTTCGGCAAAATCATTAAACTTAATTGCAACAGCACATAATTATGAAACCCAAGGAAAAAAAGTTTTGTTAATGATTCCCGGTATGGATACTCGTAGTAACGGTTATATTTCAACACGTGCCGGTTTTAGAATGGAAGCCGAGATGATTCGGGATACAAGCAACGTATTAGAAATTTTTCAAAAACATATGAAACAACATGAAAAAATAGATTGTGTCTTAGTGGATGAAGTTCAAATGATGACCAAAGAGCATGTGAATCAACTTCGAGAGATAACTTTAATATACAATACTCCGGTCATCTGTTATGGGTTACGTGTGAGCTATACTTTGGAATTATTCGAAGCTTCCAAGCAACTCCTAGCCCTAGCCGATAAACTTGAAGAAATCAAAACGGTCTGTTGGTATTGTAATAGCAAAGCAACACATAATTTAAAGCTTGTTGATGGGAAGCCGGTTTATGAAGGTAATCCTATTGATATAGGCGGATTGGAAAAGTACCTCCCGGTCTGCTACAAACATTTTGCACATCCCCTAATTTAACTGAATACTTTCTACTAAGGAGGAATGACTTATGATTAAAAACTATGTCATTGATACCAATGTAATGATTCACGACCCGAATTTTCTACATAGCTTTGAAGATAATAATGTTATTATACCTATTTTGGCTATTGAGGAATTAGATAATCTGAAAACACGGGAAGGGGTTGTTGGTTTTTCAGCAAGAAAAGTCGCTAAAGAATTACAGGTTTTAATGAAACAAGGAGATATTCAAAAAGGCATTCCCTTAGATACCGGTGGTACATTACGCGTGGAGCTTAACCATTTAGACACCTCGGTTTTTCCCAATGGAATCGATATTCAAAAAAATGATACAAAAATCATTGCAGTTACAATCAATCTGCAACGGGCAGAAAGTATACCCACAATATTAGTCACAAAAGACCTCTACATGAGTATCAAAGCCAAGAGCTTAGGGGTTGAGGTTCAAGATTATCAGAATGATAAAATTATGACTGAGGATATTTATAAAGGATATCGCGACTATGAGATGATCTCTGAAAAGATTGATCAAATCTATTCGGAAGGATTAGAATTACCTGAAGAATTAGAAGGTCACGTTTATCCGAATGAATTTTTACATATAAAAAGTACCAATAAAACGGGACATGAAGTGCTTGCTCGATATAATGGACATAAACTTGTGCCCCTCAAATACAGCAATGAAAAAGCGTGGGGGCTTACCCCTCTAAATCGCGAACAAAAAATGGCCTTTGAGTTGTTAATGGATCCCGATATACATTTCTTAAGTTTGACAGGAGGGGCCGGATCAGGTAAGACCATTTTAGCCACAGCCACAGCGCTTCAAAATGTCATCGAAAACAACAAATACCGTAAAATTGTTTTTGTACGACCGGTAGTAGCTGCAGGTAATGATATCGGATATCTCCCAGGAGATGAACGAGAAAAATTACGTCCTTGGATGGGAAGTTTTTATGATGCCATAGAAAACTTGACAGATATCAAAGAAACTTCAAAAGATGGCATATCCATGGAACGAAGTTTTGCGGTGGAGTCATTTATAGAACAGTATCGTCAACGAGGTGTTATAGAGACCAAGACATTTACCTATATGCGTGGTCGAACGTTTACAAATGCATTAGTCATCGTGGATGAAGCGCAAGAGATTACTCCTCATGTAGCTAAACTCATGTTAACGCGTGCAGGCAAAGAATCCAAGTTTGTGTTTCTAGGGGACCCATCCGATAACCAGATTGATAACCACTATGTCGACTCCAAGTCGAATGGTTTGATTTATACGGTGGAAAAGATGAAACCTTATGATATAACCGGACACGTAACACTTAAGCGTGTTGAGCGTAGTCCGTTAGCAAAAATTGCAGAACAAGGCATGTAATAGGTATTGAAAGGAATGAGGGAGAAAAATGGATGAAAGGTATATTCGAGACAAATTTATTCGTATTAATGACGGTCGGCATCAACGACAAAGCTTGATAGAGAAGAAGCAACTGCTTGAAAAACAGCAGATGATTTTGGATGCAAAAGAAGAACTTATCTATACAAACCTTCTCGAAGAACAGAAGGATGTTGAAGAACTTGAAAAAATGACCTTTTCTTCTATTGTAAATGATTTACTTGAATCAAAAGTTGAGAAGCTGGCAAAAGAACAAGAAGATCTTTATGTTGCACGTTTACAGTATGAAAAATTGAAAAGTGAAAAAAAACGTATCGCAAATGCGATTTTCGACATTGATGACCGACTTCAAGAATATGTTTCTGTTGAAGCGGAATATGAAGAGCTTCTAAAAGAAATAGTGTCCATCACAGAAGAACCGACGTCAGAAAAAATACAAGAGCTTCATCAGATGTTTACGCAAGCCTATAACTATGAAAAAGAAAAAATGGCTATGCGGGAAGTTGTCAGTGAAGGTGAATGGTTAATTACAGAAGTTAATGTTGCCAGGGAAAACTTAGAAAAAGCAAAATCTTTTTGGGAAAAAACATCAGAAGGTAATGTCTTAAGTGCAATCAAAGAATATAAGTACATTGATGAGGCACAAATCACAATTAATAAAATTCAATGGGGACTTCGAAAATTCCATAATGCATTGAATCGAATTAAGCTTTACAATGATGAAGAAGTCAAACACTTTTTATCTATGCCGGATGAGTGGATTCGAAAAGCCTTTCAAGAGAATTCGTTTGACCAAGTCATTGAAAGTTTTACTTCATCCCTAAATCTTCTTGTGGTTGAAATCCTTGATATCAATAAGGTGTTACGACAAGAAATTAGTCAAGAAGATGAAAAAATCGAAGGAATTCAACGACGCATTGAAATAATTTTACGTGAGAGTTAAACGGTTGTTGAAATATTAACGATTTTCATGTATAATTCTTTTCAGATATGGTAACTAGGTAGTTCTTAAATAAATGGAATAAATCATAAAACGGAGGTAGTCAATGTTAGTATCAGCAGCAGAAATGTTAAAAAAAGCAAAAGAAGGTAAGTATGCAGTAGGACAATTCAATATTAACAACTTAGAGTGGACAAAAGCAGTCTTAGAAACTGCACAAGAAAACAATTCCCCAGTCATTCTTGGTGTGTCTGAAGGCGCAGGTAAATACATGGGCGGTTATGCAACAGTGGTTGGAATGGTTAACGGAATGATCAAAGAGTTAAACATTACAGTTCCTGTAGCACTTCATTTAGATCATGGTAGTTATGAGCATGCATTTAAAGTTATTGAAGCTGGTTTCTCTTCAGTAATGTTTGATGGTTCACACTACGGTATCGAAGAGAACATTGAAAAAACAAAAGAAATCGTTAAAATCGCACATGAAAAAGGTCTTTCTGTTGAAGCAGAAGTTGGATCAATCGGCGGAGAAGAAGACGGTGTTATTGGTTCAGGTGAGATTGCAGATCCTGATGAATGTAAGCGTATTGCAGATTTAGGAATTGATTTCTTAGCTGCAGGTATCGGTAATATTCACGGAAAATATCCTGAAAACTGGAAAGGTCTTAGCTTTGACACACTTGAAAAAATCCAACAATTAACAGGTGAAATGCCTTTAGTTCTTCATGGTGGAACAGGGATTCCTATTGAGATGATTCAAGAAGCAATCCGCTTTGGAGTATCTAAGATTAACGTCAACACAGAATGTCAATTAACATTTACAGCGGCAACACGCAAGTACTTTGAAGAAGACAAAGACTTAACAGGTAAAGGTTTTGACCCTCGTAAAGTATTAGCTCCAGGATACCAAGCAATTAAAGATACAGTAAAAGAAAAAATGGAAATGTTCGGTTCAATCAACAAAGCATAACTTGCATGGATAAGAAATTTCTGATATAGGGATATGACCTAAGGGTCATATCCCATTTTCACTTATAAGACAAAGGAGGGTTGATATGGACCTTTTAGAACTATTAAAACAAGCACAAACAGAAATAATCGTTAAAGCGATTTTGAGTGATTCTAGACAAAAAATATATGCATATACAAAAACAATCGTTTGGCGAATCGATGACGAAGAAAGCTATTATCAATTCGAAGCCTTTACAAAGGAGCAAGCCTTTCATAGGAATATAAAGCAAGAGGATATGATACAGGAGATGTTAGATGCAGCTAGCCATTACAAACAAATACAAATAATAACGTTAGAAAATGAATGGGCTTTACGGATTTCCAAAAAAGGAAAAGTGCATGTGACAAAACGACAAAATTCAGATATTCCTAAGGCACGAAAACACAATGTGGAAAAAGCATATATCCTAAAAGAAGGCCACCCGGTTGATTTTTTAATTCACTTAGGCATTATGGAAGCAAATGGTCATGTTAAGAAAAAATGGTATGATAAATTCAGACAAATAAACCGCTATCTGGAATTTATTGAAGACAGTCTAAATGATTTAGGTACAGATTCTCCAACGATCATTGATTTCGGCTGTGGAAAATCCTACCTCACTTTTGCTTTGTATTATTATTTAGTTGAAATGAAAAAGATAAATGCAACAATTATAGGGCTCGATCTCAAAGAATCGGTAATCCATAATTTAAATATACTTCGTCAAGAACTCGGCTATAAACAACTCGACTTTCGCGTCGGTGATATCGCCATGTTTGAATACGATGCACCTATTGATATGGTCATTAGTTTGCATGCCTGTAATTTGGCGACAGATTATGCCTTAGAAAAAGCTGTTAAGTGGAAGGCCAAAGTCATCATGGCCGTGCCATGCTGTCACAAAGAAATCTATCAACAGATGCAGATTAAGCCTATGGAAGGAATTCTTCAGTATGGCTTATTAAAAGAACGTATGGCAGCCTTAATGACGGATGGACTTCGAGGTGAGATATTAAAAAGCTATGGTTATGATGTGCAAATCATGGAATTTGTCGATATGGAACATACGCCTAAAAACATTATGATTCGCGCCTATAAACGGCATGAAAAAAGCAGGCTAAGTAAATCTTATCTCGACACATGTCGTGACTATCATTTACAGCCTACTCTTGAACGTCTCCTATGGCCGGATTAAAATCGGTGCATCATCCAAGCACCCATACCGCCGGAAACATTAATAACGTTTTCATAACCGTTTTGTTTTAAAAAGCGAACAGCAGAACTACTTCGCGCGCCGGATTGACAAATAACGACGATTTCCTTATCCTTAGGGATTTCACCAAGACGTTGTGGCACTTGATCGACAGGAATATTTTTAAACCCCTTAATGTGGTTTGAGCTAAATTCCATGGGTGTACGTACATCTAAGTAAAGGGATCCTTTTTCCTTACGATCTATTTTTTCTTTTAATTCGACAACATTTATGTTGCCTGTTCCCCGACCTAATAAACTTCCAAATAATGACATAATATAACCTCCAAAGTAATTTCTATTTGAAATCATTATATCATATTATTGTAATATATGGAAGTATAAATTTGCTTTTTTTTCAAAAACCAAGTATTATATGATATGTTTATTAAATTCAATTTTGCAAGTAAGAGAAGGAATTATATATGAGTATACTAACTGTAGAACACGTTAATCATGATTTTGGGGGAAGAACGATTCTTGAAGATGCTTCTTTCCGATTATTAAAAGGCGAGCACGTTGGGCTTGTCGGTGCCAATGGTGAAGGTAAATCCACGTTTTTAAATATTATTACCGGTAAGTTAATGCCGGATTCCGGTAAGATTGAATGGTGTAATCGAATTACAACAGGTTATCTTGACCAACATACCGTGCTAGAAAAAGGACAAACTATACGTGATGTATTGCGCAGTGCTTTTTCATATATGTATGATTTAGAAGAAGAAATGTTAAAGCTATATGAAAAAATGGGAGAAGTTGACGAAAACGAGCTCCAAACGATTATGGATGATGTAAGTGATATTCAACATACACTCGAGCATCATGGTTTTTATATGATTGATGCCAAAGTCGAGGAAATTGCCAATGGCCTAGGATTAGGGGATATCGGTTTAGACAAGGATGTATCTGAACTCAGTGGTGGACAGCGAACAAAAGTCTTGTTGGCAAAGCTACTCTTAGAGAGTCCAATGATTTTAATCTTAGACGAGCCTACCAACTACTTGGATTTTGAGCATATTCTGTGGCTGAAAAAGTTTTTGATTGACTACGAAAATGCCTTTATTCTAGTTTCTCATGATACCACCTTCTTAAATGAAGTTGTCAACGTGATTTATCATATTGAATCGTCAATCCTTACCCGCTATAAGGGAGATTATGAAAACTTTGAACGTATGAATGATCTTAAAAAGCGTCAACAAGAACAGGCCTATGAAAAACAACAAAAAGAAATCGATAAATTAGAGACATTTATCGCAAAGAATAAAGCTCGTGTCGCCACAACCAATATGGCAAAAAGTCGTCAAAAACAATTGGATAAAATGGAAATTGTCGAAAAAGTTTATGAGAAAGTTAAGCCAAACTTTAAATTTAATGAAGCACGTGCAGCAGCCCGATTTGTTGTCGAGACGCAAGATTTAGTTATTGGCTATGATGAACCCTTAACAAAACCCTTAAACTTAGTCTTAGAACGTGGACAAAAAGTGGCATTAAAAGGGGTGAATGGACTTGGAAAATCAACATTGCTTAAAACCCTTTTAGGAATTATCGAACCGGTCAGTGGGAAAGTTCACTTAGGGGATTATTTAGAGCCGGGATATTTTGAACAAGAGAGTTCAAAAGATAATAAGAATACGGCCATTGAGGAGATTTGGAGTGAGTATCCTGCAATGACTAATCGGGAGGTTCGAGCTGCATTGGCAAGAGCAGGGCTCACCAATGAACATATTACAAGTTTAATGATGGTATTAAGTGGTGGAGAGGCAGCAAAAGTACGCTTAACCAAAATCATGCTTAGAGAAGTCAATTGGCTAGTCCTTGATGAGCCGACCAACCACTTAGATGTGGATGCCAAAGAAGAACTTCAGCGTGCGCTGAAAGCCTTCAAAGGAACTATTCTTCTCGTCAGTCATGATCCGGAATTTTACAAGCCATTTATTACCCATGAGTGGTCCGCTGAAGACTGGACCCTCAAGATTGTATAAAGGAAGTGAATAGACATGAAAAAAAGTTATAGTGCAACAATACTCTTTTTAATACTCGTGTTAACCGTATCCGGATGTCAAAAAAGTCCCGATATGAGTCAATCAATCTCGGATAGTCAGATTATTTTAGGCACTGTAATCTCTATCCAGATTTTTGGAACGAAGGATGAGAATCTTTTGAATGAAAGCTTTGATATTATCAAAGATATTGAAGCCAAGATGTCCCTGAATGTGTTGGATAGTGAAATTGTTGCAATCAATAATTCAGCAGGTGATGCCCCCCTTGCTGTCAGCAAAGATACATTTTATGTTATACAAAAATCAATTGAATATAGTGAATTATCTGATGGGATATTTGATGTTACCATGGAACCGGTTATACATTTATGGGGAATTGGAACAGATGAAGCGCGAATTCCGGAAGAAAATAAATTGGAAGAAGCCTTATCCCATGTAGACTATCAAAAAATTCAACTTGATGAAGCCAAACAAACCGTATATCTGGAGGCAGGAATGGCGATTGATCTCGGCGCCATAGCAAAAGGGTATGCAGCCGATCAAGTGGCAGATTACTTAAAAAGCCAAGGCATTACAAAAAGTATTATTAATCTAGGTGGTAATGTCATGCTTATTGGACAAAAAGATGAGAACACCTTGTTTAAAGTAGGTTTACAAGACCCTTATGATGTGCGTAATAAATACTTTGGAATCATTGAAGAAGCAGATAAGACCGTTGTGACGTCAGGGGTTTATGAGCGAAATTTTGAAGAGGATGGCGTATTATATCATCATATATTAAGCCCGGAAGATGGCTATCCTGTTCGCAATAATATCGGCGCGGTATCCGTTGTTGCGGAAACATCCATTGATGCAGATGCACTATCAACCGTCTTGTTTGCTGTAGGTAAAGAAAAAGGCCTCGAACTTGTCGAGACCTTAGAGGGTGTCGAGTGTATTTATATCATGGATAACCATGAAATCTTTACCTCAAGCGGCATAGATGAAAATGCACTGACACTCATTAACACGGATTATTCCTTTTCAAAATGAATATCCATTTGCGGATAAGGAATACCGATATTTGCTTTATTAAATTCTTTCATAACAGTTTCTTGTAAGTCGAAATGCACGGTCCAATAGTCTGCCTTGTTGGTCCAAACACGTATAACGAAGACAACAGCGCTGTCACCGTGTTCAGCTAAGCGGATAAATGGCTCAGGATCTCTTAAAATAAGTTCATGTGCATCAATGACAGAAGTTAAAATAGTTTTGACGGTATCAATATCAGCATCATAGGACACGCCAAAGGTTAAATCCACACGGCGTGTTTCTTTTATGCTGAAGTTAATCACATCAGTGTTTGAAAGTGAGCCATTTGGGATATTGATTACTTTATTGTCGGGGGTCACGAGGATTGTATTGAAGATATTAATCACTTCAACAGTTCCAGAGTGACCGGCAGCAGTAATGAAGTCGCCAACTTGAAAAGGTCGTAAAATAAGAATAATAACCCCACCGGCAAGATTCGTTAACGTTCCTTGTAATGCCAAACCAATGGCCAAACCGGCAGCACCAATTAGGGCTACAAGTGAAGCGATTGCTTGACTTGAGAGTATATTTAAGGCAATAACTATAACTAAAACCTTAAGTGAAATGGATGCCAATGTAGTTAAAAAAGGCTTGATAGTAGTATCAAGTTTCATTCGATCAAAAAAGCGAGGAAGTAAAGCTCGAATACGACCGATAATAATCCAACCAATAATTAAGGTGACCAAAGCACCTAAAATTTTAGGGGAATATACCGCTGCAAGTTCCTGCAGTTTTTCAAAATAGATGTCCATAACTAATCTCCTATTCGCTTACTTTTTTTGCAACGTCTAGAGCCTTGTCATAGTCCGGATGTGTTGTAACTTCCTTGACATATTCAACATATTCAACCTTGCCGTCCGGATTAATAATGACAATGCCTCGAGTAAGAAGCCGATGTTCCTCAATAACAAATCCATACTTCATACCGAAATCTAATTTCTTATGGTCGGAGAGGACTTGGATATTGTCAATACCTTCAGCTGCACAAAAACGAGCCAAAGCAAAAGGTAAATCAACACTAATGGTGTAAATGATTGTATCCTTTAGTTTGGATGCTTCCTTATTGAATCGTCGTGTTTGCTCTGCGCATACCGACGTATCAATGGAAGGAACAACACTAATAATGACTGTTTTTCCTTTTACATCTGCAAGTGTTACCGGACCAAGATCCGAGTTTAATACTACAAAATCAGGCGCTTGGGCACCGACAGTAATTTCTTCACCAATAATTGTTACAGGGTCTCCACCCATAGTTACTTTGTTTGCATTTTTCATACGTTACCTCCTTTTGATTGTTAAGTTGATACAACCTTATTATATACCAAAATCGGAAAAAAATACAATCCATTGATTTATGAACGTAAGGCAGACAGATATTCCAAGCGTTCCATAGCCTCGAGAAGCTGGGTTTCGACGTCATCTTTTTCCTTCATCGTCGCTTCAAGAAGGGAATAATTGGACTGATTTTCTTGTAGGATCCTTTCTAATCCGTCCAGCTTCTCTTCTAAAGCATTAATAAGTGCATCGAGTCCTTCAAGTTCTCTTTTTTCATTATAGGTTAGTTTTCGTGGCTGGTTTTCGCCTTCAGAAACGGCTGTTGATGAAACTTGAGTTGTTGAATCTGCTTTATAGGTATTATTGCTATTGGGTTTTGTCGAATCTGTTTTAACAAGATCAAGTCCGGTGATGGCTTCGTAGCCATGCTGTTCAATGATATCGCTATAGTTTCCGGTCAATACCTTAATCTGGGTTGAATGGGCTTGCATAATAAATAGGCGACGGCATACGCGATCAAGAAAATACCGATCGTGAGAGACGACGATAACAATGCCGACGAAGTCATCTAAATAATCTTCTAATGCTTTTAAGGTATCAATATCCAAGTCATTTGTTGGTTCATCAAGCATCAATACATTAGGGGATTCCATAAGAATCTTGAGTAAAAAGAGACGACGTTTTTCACCACCGGAGAGTTTCTCAATGGGTGAATAATGGGTGTTTTTATCAAACAAAAACCGTTCTAACATGACAGTAGCGGTTACACGGTCTCCGTTTTCCGTTGTAACATATTCAGCCGTTTCTCGAATATAATCAATAAGTGTCATGGATATATCCGGTTCAGGGAAATGCTGGCTATAGTAACCGATTTTTATGGTCGGTCCGATTTCTATGGTGCCTGATTTAGGAGCAAGTTGTCCGGTGATTAAATTCAAGAGTGTTGTTTTTCCGGTACCGTTGGGTCCGATAATACCGACACGGTCATTGGGTTGAAACAAAACGGAAAAATTCTCAAAAAGCATGATGTCATCAAATCCCATACTTACATGCTCAAGCTCGATGGTCTTTTTTCCCATGCGCCGATAGCCTGTAAGAAGATTAACCTCAGAGCTATCTGTAATAAAGGACTGGTTTTCGATTTCATGAAAACGATCAATACGGGCTTTTTGTTTGGTCGAACGCGCTCTAGCACCTGTACGCATCCAAGCCAATTCTTTTCGATAGAGATTTTTTCGTTTTTGCTCTAAAGAACCGGCTAGCTCGAGACGTTCGGCTTTTTTTTCAACGAATGTAGAGTAATTCCCTTGATAACTATATAACTGACCGTGGTCCAATTCAACAATCCGATTGGTAACACGGTCTAAAAAGTATCGATCATGAGTCACGAGGAGTAAAGATTTGGTGTAACTCTTTAAATAATCCTCTAGCCACTGAATGGTCGTGTCATCAAGGTGGTTGGTCGGCTCATCAAGAATCAATAAATCTGAGGGCCTTAAAATTGCTGCAGCTAAGGCAACCCGTTTTTTCTGACCACCGGAAAGCTGTGAAACAGGTGTTTTAATGTTGGGAATATTAAGCTTAGTAATAACCGTTTTGATTTGGCTCTCTAAATCCCAGCCATCAAGACGGTCAATAACTTCTTGAAGAGCGATGAGCTCTTTTGCCAATGTGGCATCATTAGGATGAGCATGGAGCTCTTCCAAGGTGTTTTCATAATTTTTCAAGGTTTTAATGACTGGAAGGTCACTATCAAAAATATAATCAATGATCCGTTGATCTTCGGGAAAAACAGGATCCTGAGGTAAGTAATTAATCCGAAAATTTTTCGGTGCGGTAATGGTGCCTTCATCGGGAAGAAGAAGTCCTGCAATCATGCGGAGAAGGGTCGTTTTTCCGGATCCGTTAATACCAATAAGACCGACTTTATCCGGTCGGTCTACTGTAAGGGTTAGATCATCAAAAAGACAACGCTCTCCGATGCTATAGCGTAATGCGTTTATTTGTAACATATGCATCACCTTTCTATTTTACGTGCTGCATTTTATCATAGCAAATCAGGATTTATTGGCGTAATAGGGTGTGTCGCAATATTCACAACGATATTCATGTGTGTCCGGATTCACTAAGTAAAATGCAATATCTTCGATTTTTTCAACGGTACTAATACAACGTGGATTTTTACATTTCAAAATACCGTGAACTTTTTTAGGTAGAGATAGTTTGATTTTTTCATGAACGTGCTCAGATTCGATAATTACGATAGTGATATTTGGATCTAAAAGTCCGAGCATATCCAAGTCAAGATCAACGACATTGTCGATTTTAATTAAATCTTTTTTTCCCAGCTTCTTTGAAGGGACATTGCGTATCAAAGCCGTTGTATAATCGACTTGGTCTAGTTTGAGTTCAGTAAATATTCGATAGCCAAGGCCGGCACTAATGTGGTCAATAACAATTCCTTTTTTTATCGATTCGACTTTAAGCATGGGCGTCTCCTTTTAAAAGCTTCAATATTAGGGCCATTCGTACGTACATTCCGTATTGGGCTTGCTGGAAGTAAACAGCCCGAGGGTCTTCATCGACATTCGGATGAATTTCATCGACACGTGGCAATGGATGCATTACAATCATATCGTCCTTTGCGGTGGATAATTTATCTTTTGTTAATACAAAATAGCTTTTTAAGCGAAGGTATTCTTCTTCATTAAAAAAACGTTCGCGCTGAATCCGTGTCATATAAAGAATATCGATTTGATCAATAACATCCTCTAAATTATTAACTTCTATAATGTTGTGAGACCCAAGAGAATCTTTGATATGAGCAGGCATGGCAAGTTCAGGCGGTGAGACAAAGACGAAGGTCATATTATCATAACGGGCCATGGCTTTGACAAGTGAATGTACAGTACGACCAAATTTTAAATCGCCACAAAAACCAACAACGTTTTGATTAATAGTTCCTTTTAATGAACGAATGGTTAAGAGGTCTGTCAGGGTTTGTGTTGGATGCTGATGGCCCCCGTCCCCTGCATTGATGATTGGTATAGGTGAATGCTTTGATGCAAGTTTTGGCGCGCCTTCTTTTGGGTGGCGCATGACGGCAATATCCGCATAACAAGCAACGGTACGAATCGTATCTGCAACAGATTCGCCTTTGGAAACGGAGGATGAGTTGGGTTCGGAAAATCCGATGACCTGTCCGCCAAGTCTGAGCATAGCAGCCTCAAAACTAAATCGTGTTCGTGTTGAAGGTTCATAAAATAAAGATGCTAAAAGGTAACCATTGAGCTCACTGAGGTAATCTTTAGGCTTAGACTCAATCGCTAAAGCAAGATCAAAAAGTAGTTCTAATTCCTCAAGGGTTAAATCGGTAGGTTCAATCAAGTGTTTGCCTTTAATCATAATAATCTCCTTTGTTAGCCTCACAGGACTACATTTAAAGTATAAGATTCATGTATAAATATCATGGATAGAATATCATTTTAAGGTGTTTAAGTCAAGGAAATATCGTTATTGACATATTGGGGGTTAGTGATAGAATATTGTAATAAAAGTAAATATTTAATATGAAAGAAAAGGATATGGAGAGAAATGAAAAAAATCGGTGAATATATATTGCCAATGTTACGATTATTACTTATTGCTACAGCCATGAATTGTTTGTTAGAAATTTTAAATGGACGCTCAATTTCGGAGCTCTTTGCATTTGCATCAGATAAAACCATATATTTTTGGCTAAATGCCTTGATTATTATGCTAACCTTATCGATTGCAGGCATATTTAGAATACGCTATATGCTTGAATTTCTAGTGGTTTTTGCTTGGGGGGCTATCGGGATCACGAATTATATCATGCTGAATTTTTTTCGAACAGCACCGATGACGGCCATGGATTTTAAGGTTGTTAAAAATGCCCTTTTACTCTTACCCAATTATTTTTCAGATATGCAAATCACTTGGATCATTATAGGATTTTTTGGATTGGGCTTCTTACTTTTCAAAATACTGAAGTCTCTTTCGATTCACCACATTCCGGTTAGTCAGCGAAAACGAAGTGGGATAACGGTAGGTATGGTTAGTGCCTTTTTAGGTTTGTTAACCATTGTACCCTTATATTCGGAGGAAGGTTCAAGACCAGTTGAATCGGTTGACCTTGTTGAAAATTATGAAAATTACGGCTTCACATATTCCTTTACCGATAGCCTAATCGGACAAGGAATTGAAGAACCTGAGGGTTACTCGAAGGAGATGATTGAGCAGGTGTGGAAGTGTACAAAACAGAAAAAGCAAGTGACAATCAAACCCAATATTATTATGATTCAGTTAGAATCGGTATTTAATGTAGAGCGTCTTCTTAAGAATACAGGTCATGAGCAACCACTCGAGACATATAAAAAACTTATGGATAATTATTCATCGGGGGCATTGACCGTGCCTGTACTAGGTGATGGCACGGCAAACACAGAATTTGAAGTGCTTACGGGCATGAGCTTAGATTTTTTTGGCTTAGGTGAATATCCATATAATGGTATTTTAAAAGAGCAAGCGGCGGAAAGCTTAGCTTATAATTTGAAAAATTACGGTTATGCGACTTATGCAATGCATAATAATATCGGCGAATTTTATAGTCGAGATCTTGTCTATAAACAACTGGGATTTGATGAATTTTTGTCTTTGGAAGGCATGGAAGATGTAGAGTTTAACACATTGGGTTGGGCCAAGGATAAGGTATATCTTGATGAGATATTCGCGCGTATGGACGAAACGAGTGCACGGGATTTTATCTTTGCAGTATCTGTTCAGCCACATGGAAAATACCCGGAAGAAGATCCTTATGGCTACTACATGAATCAGTTGGAAGAAGTGGATGCATTTATCGAAGAACTTATTAATGAGTTGGATCATCATACCGAACCAACCATGCTAGTACTCTATGGAGATCATCTGCCACCAATGGGATTAACAGAAGAAGATTTAAGGGATGGAAATCTTTATGCAACAGAGTTTGTTATTTGGAGTAATTATTCCATGGACCACCATGATCAAGATCTTATGACCTATGAACTGGCCGCTAAAGTGCTTGATTGTGCCAAGTTGACATATAAAAACGGGCCGATTGCGGCAACACATCAACAAGATTTGACGGAAGAAGAACGTAAGGAACGATTGCATCTCTTCCAATATGACATGCTCTATGGCGATGGATATATTTTTGACGAGATAGCGCCGTATTCGAATGAAAACTATCATTGGAAAAATAAGTAATCATTGAATTGACAAATGGTATCAATAGTGGTAATATTATCATAAGTGATAATGTTATCGTTATTGATACTGTTTTTTTATGGAAATATAGATAAAGAAAATGGAAAGGAAGATGAGATGAAAAAAAGCGGAAATGTTTCAGACACATATAAACTACTGATGAATCCGACACGACTTAGGATTCTTCAGACATGCATGGTTTTAGGAGAAGCAACAACCTCCCAACTTGCAGAAGAATTGTCGGATGTTGCGCAAGCGACACTCTACCGTCAGATTAAAACATTGGAAAAAGCGGGATTTTTGCACCCGGTTAAAGAAAATAGAATTCGAGGAACTGTTGAAAAGGTCTATGCCTTGAAAAAAAATCCCATGGGCCAAGGGGACTCCCCAGAAGAGCTAGGACAAATACTTGATGTCGGTCTTTTAGATATTATGGGAGCTTTTCATCGCTATATAAAAAATGAAAACGTTGATTTTGCCAAAGATTTATATTTCATGGGTATGTCGACGCTAATGCTTTCAGATGAAGAAATGATTGCATTCACTGAAAAAATTGGAGCATTGATCAATGAAGCCATAAGTAACAAGCCTGATGGAAAAAGAAAGGCAAGAAAGATTACCTTTATTTCATCACCTTGTGACCAAGAATAGGAGGAAGATAGCATGCTACAAATAAAGAACTTTTCTAAAACATATAAGGGTGGAAAAAAAGCCGTCAATAACCTATCATTGACCGTTGAAGTTGGAGATATCTTGGGTTTTATTGGTCATAATGGTGCCGGAAAAAGTACGACAATCAAATCCGTAGTAGGGATTCTTGATTTTGAAGAGGGAGAAATAACAATCAACAATATATCCATAAAGACCCAGCCCCTTGCTTGTAAAAAAATGATGGCCTATATCCCGGATAATCCTGATCTATACGAACATCTTACCGGTATTCAATATTTAAACTTTATCGCGGATATTTTTGGCGTACCTGCCAAGGAACGAATAGATTGTATTCAAAAATATGGTAAGGCATTTGAAATCACAGCAGCTCTAGGCGATGTTATATCCTCCTATTCTCATGGAATGAAGCAAAAGGTAGCTATTATTGCGGCACTTGTTCATAAGCCAAAGCTACTTATTCTAGATGAACCCTTTGTTGGACTCGATCCTAAAGCGGCAATAACCTTAAAAAATGCCATGCGTGAGCTTTGTGCTGAAGGAAGTGCAGTGTTTTTTTCTACCCATGTATTGGAAGTGGCAGAAAAATTATGTAATAAAATCGCCATGATTAAATCCGGAAATTTAATGGCCTATGGAGACACACAAGATCTCATTAAAGACGGATCCTTGGAGGAACTATTTATGGAGGTTGCCGATGAAAAATAATACGCTATTATTATGTAAAGCTTTACTCATTAATCAGTTAAAATTCAATGCCTTAAAAAACAAAGGTTATTCTAGAAATAAAGGCAGATTCTATTTAATGTTGGTCGTTGTAGTCATTTTATCGGCATCTTTAATGGGATACGCATATATGATTGGGGTCAGTTTTTCGGTGATGGGCCTTAGTGAGGTTTTACCGGCTTATGGCTTGGTGGTATCTAGTTTTCTCCTTTTGTTTTTCACAGTCTTAAAGTCGAATGGCACCTTGTTTGCCCTTAAGGATTATGAGATGGTTATGTCGCTTCCGGTTAAAACAAGTACGATTATTGCTAGCCGTTTTCTCGCAATGTATGCCCTGAATTTATGCATGGTCATACTCGTTATGTTACCTATGGGGCTTGCTTATATACAGCATAATACAGTATCTGCCTTATTTTATCCCATTTGGCTTGTGGGCATGCTCATAGCACCGCTGTTTCCGACAACAATTGCAGCAATTATTGGAGCATTGATTGTATGGGTGGCGTCGAAATTTCGTCATACCAATGCCTTGGTAACCATTTTTTCTCTCCTCTTTTTGATGGCTTTTTTATCCTTATCTTTTTTCGTGGGAAAAGTCGATCAATCCTCCTTTACAACAGAGGACATGACAAATATGGGTGGGATGATTGGGGATATGATTAATGATCTCTATCCATTGGCTTCACTTTTTACGGAGGCAGTCATAGAGAATAATATCATCTCACTGGGAATATTCATTGGGTTTTCAATGGCTTGGTACCTCTTATTTCTTGCCTTGCTTTCAAAAAAATATAAAGCCATTAATACGGCATTATTCACCCATCGTACGCGTTCAGACTATCAATTAAATACATTGCAAGAAGGAACGCCGATGAAAGCCCTATATAAAAAAGAATTGAAACGCTTTTTTTCAAGTTCGGTTTATGTACTCAATGTAGGAATGGGACTTATTATGGCATGGACACTGAGTATCGCAGCCTTATTTTTACCAACAGAAATGATTGTGGAAATGATTCCTATGGAAGGCGCTGAGCGTTTGATTGAAAGTATTTTGCCATTTGTCATTTGCGCTTTATTAGGAATGAGTTGCACCGCGTGTGTTTCTCTTTCTTTAGAAGGAAAAAATATCTGGATACTGCAATCACTACCCATCAGTCCAAAAACAATTTTTCAAAGTAAGATGCTTGTGAATTTAACATTGCTTGTACCAACAGCTTTAACCTGCTCCCTTCTTCTGTCCATACGCTTTGCAAGCAGCTTCTTAAGTGCTCTCATAATTATTGGGGTTCCACTAATTTATTGTTTGTTTATCCCGGTGTGGGGGATGTTTATTGATATAAAGTTAGGCTACTATGATTGGGTATCAGAAACGGCAATTATCAAACAAAGTGCCAATGCACTGGCAGGACTCATCGGATCGGGACTACTAGGGCTATTGCCCATCGTTTTAATATTGTTTGTAGACGGGCTCAGCCTTCTTGTTATTGCAGTGGTTGCAAGCCTTGTAATTCTAAGTGCTAGCGGGTTTTTATATAAATTGGTTGGCAATGCTTCTCTTTGATGGCGGTGTTAAATTATAGAATTAATCGTGAAATAGTATTTGTCTTTTTGCCAGTTTAATGAGATAATAAAAGGGAAAATGAACCATTGTGAATGAACCCTTAGGAGGTTGTTATGGAATTTATTGGTATAATTGGTGCAATGGAAGAAGAGATACTTGCCCTCAAAAATAAAATGGATGTTCAAGAAGTTCGCTCAATAGCATCCCTTGATTTTGTTATTGGTTTCTTAAATGGTAAAAAAACAGTGATTGTTCGAGGCGGAATTGGAAAAGTGAATGCAGCCGTATGCACACAAATATTAATCGATGTATTTTATGTAGATGCCATTATCAACACAGGAGTGGCAGGTGCATTACATAATAAATTAGAAATTGGTGATATCGTTATTTCGAAGGATGCAATCGAACATGATTTTGATGCACGTAACTTTGGTTATGAAATCGGGCAAATTCCTCGAATGGATAATAGCGTCTTTTCATCAGATTCCCACTTGATTAAGTTAGCCTATGATGCCGGAGAAGCATTAGATTCCAATGTGAGAATTCACATAGAACGTATTGTCAGTGGAGACCAATTTATCGCCAGTGATAGCAAAAAAGAATATTTGCGTGATAAATTCGGTGCCTATTGTACAGAAATGGAAGGGGCAGCTATTGCTCACGTATGTGAGTTGAACAAAGTGCCTTGTGTCATCATCCGTGCAATATCCGATAAAGCAGATTCAAGTGCAGACATTAATTTTAATGAGTTCGTTAACGAAGCAGCCGCAAATTCATGTAAAATGATTGAAGGTATGATGAAGGTGTTATAAATGATTCGGTTGATCTATCGAAACATAAAGCGGGGTAAAAAGATGACAGCACGTGTAAAAAAAATACGTAAAGCAGGAAAAAATATCCTGAAACTATTGAATTTACTCGCGTCTTTATATTCCATGTATACCATTGCCGAGCCACATATTAAAAAGATGTCAGGAACCGTTAGTAAAGTGTGAACAATTATATATTTGAATAAGACTAAGATAATAATAAAATCGATATCGAAAGATATCGATTTTTTGTGATAGATAAAGGTGTAACTATCAATATATTCTTAAGTGAATAAGGGTTCCAAATGATTCTTTACTGTATATTCTAAAGGTAGATTTGATATCAGCTAATTGTAATCTCTTGAGTGTGTTTTGAATTCCGATATGCATTGATAGCGTGTCATCATTCTTATGCAAACGAGAAAGCAGTTGATTAAATACGTCTTTATTCATTCCGATTCCGGTATCAAATATAAAAATATTAATATAATTTTTTTTCTGAACAAGCTTGATTTTTATTAGAGAATAGTTTGTGCTGGGCTTAATCCCATGATAAATTGAATTTTCCACAAAAGGTTGTAGAACTAATTTAATAATTGGATGATCTAAAAGGGTATCAGGATAATCCCATATGACGTCAAATTTGTCCGGATATCTTGTCTTCATTATATTTAGATAGACCTTAGTGTATTGTAATTCATCTTGTATGGTATTATTTTTGGGAAGTTCTAATGAATATTTTAATATGTCGGATAAATCTTCCATCATAAAAGTACATTCATTCGGTTTAGAAGTAAGGGCAATAGATTTCCATTTGATGGTTTCTAATGTATTGAATAAAAAATGTGGATTGATCTGAGATTGTAATGCCTCTAATTCTAAAGCTTGAACGAGGTATTTCCTTTTTTCCAATTCTGTTTTAAAATATTCCTGTTCAAGAAAGGTATTAATTATATTTTGCGTAATATACTCATATTCATTTTTGGGTTCTAGTTTTGGAGGTAATTCTTTTTTGGTTCCGGCATAATCAAAAATATTGATAATATCTAAAATATAATTGTAAGAGTTTTTTGTTATGACATAAGCGATAATGAAGGCGATAACCAAGGACAAAAAAACAACTAATAGAACAATCAATATTAAATAAGATTCTCCAAGTTGTTGGAAGTCATATTTAGTTAATGAAATATAGGTCCAATTATTTGTTTCAGAAGTCATCTTAGTAACAAGGTATTGAGAATCATCAATAATTATGAAAGGTTTCACATATTCATATAAATTCACATGGGAAATATCAACAGAGGAGGAAATAGCATTATTAATATCGAATATAAGTTTTCCGGATTCATCGTATATATAATATAAATTTTGCTTTGCTGCCGACTTTAAGCTTGAACGAATAATATTTAAATCAAGATTTAATACTAATAAATCAACATTACCACTTTGTAAATTAGGTGACAGAAAACGATAAACGGTTAAAAATTCTTGAGTCGTATTTTCAAATGCATAATTTTTTGTGTTGCGGACTTGAATTCCAAAATCTGATGTTGGCATATAGTTTCTGAATTCATGAATCCAATTATTATCAGCCATATCCTTTAGATAGGTTAAACCATGATTGGTGCTATATACGCGAGGATTTTCTCGATCAAGCGAACGATAGAGATAAATTGAATGTATATATTCTTTAGCACTTACGCGTGAGATAAGAAAGTTGTTCATAATGGAATAGTTTTGATATTGGCTATCATTCATAGTATCAGAAGAGAGCATATGCCAAAGTAATAAACTTAGCTTAGGCATCCGATTAAAAGTAACTTTAAGCTCATCCGATTCCTGTATTATAATATCAAAAGTTTGTTGAACAGTTGCCAGATTATCAATAGCAGAGCGATTTAAGGACTTGCTAAGAATTGTACGAGTCAACATAAAGCTCATAGAACCTAATATAATCAAAGGAACAAGCATGGGGATTGCAAAGAGCAAAAGATTCTTCCTAAAAAACTTTTTTTTCATATTGACCTTCCTTTTATATTTTTATATTCTCTAGGCGATAGATTTGTAAAACGTTTAAAAGCACGAGAAAAATTTTTGGGATTATTGTATCCAAGATTTTCGCTTATTTCGTAGGTTAACTGATCAGTAGTTGATAATAATACTTTTGCATATTCTATTTTTTTTTCTAAAAGCGTTTCAGAAAAACTTTTCGGACTATATTCTCTGAAAATCTTGCTTAGATAGCTAGGGGTCAAATTAATAAGTTGTGCTGCATCATTTAAATTAGCGGTAGCAATATTTTTATCCATATATATACTCACTTTTTTTATAATGCGCATATAATAATTGTTGTCAAAAAGTGTTTCACTGGTTGAGGTCAACTCATTACGTAAATTTTCGAATATCTCAAATAATTCATTATATTTGGTTGGTTTGGTGATATAATGAATGACACCATATCTTATGGCTTGTTGAGCATAGTCAAAATCACGATGACCACTTAAAAAGATAATTTTTATATTCGGATAATCAATGGATAATATTTCAGCTAATTGAATTCCGGTCATAAAAGGCATTCGTATATCTGTCAAAACAATATCGACGGGATTTTCTGCAATAAAATCAAGTGCGTTTCGACCATTAGAGAAACTATCAATTACTTCAAAATCTAAGGTTGCCCAAGGAAAGAAATTTTTCAATCCTTCTCTAATTTCTTTTTCATCATCAATGATAATAAGTTTGTACATTTTATCACCTTTTTCTGTTTGGAATATCTCTTATTATATCAGAATTAAAATTTAAAAAAACAAAAAATGATACCATTAACAAAAAATGATACGATAAAAAAAATATTGTGTCAATAGTGATACATTTAAGCGAATGAAGAATCTTTGATTAGGCCAATATACATATTACAATAAAGATATCAAAAATTGAAAGGAGAAAGTAATGAAGAAAATAATGAGCGTAGGTTTAATCATCGTATTAATGGGGGTAATGTTAAGTGGTTGTTCTTCAAACGAAGACAGTAGCAATGAAACAAGTAATACAACAGTAGAATCAAACACTGACAGCACAGAAGAAACAAGTCAGGATGAAAAATCAATAGAATTGCGTTTTTCATGGTGGGGAGGAGACGAGAGACACGAAGGTACATTAGCATTTGTAGATGCATATGCGAATAATAATAGTTCAGTTAGCATAAAGCCTGAATATGGCGGGTGGGATGGATACTATCAAAAGCTTACAACTCAATTAGCCGGTGGGACAGCTCCGGATATAATTCAAATTGATCAGCCGTGGATATATGAATTATCACAAAATCAAGAAATGTTTTTAGATTTAAATACAGTATCGGAGTATATTGATTTTACATCATTTGATGAGAATTTTTTAGAAAGTTATTGTACAATAGATGGTAAATTATTAGGATTACCAACGGGTGTAAATGGTGTAGTCGCGTTAGAGAACGTTGAAAAATTAAAAGAAGCCGATATTGATGAAAACATTGTATGGGATTGGGATAAATTACTAGAAGAAGGCATAAAATATAGAAATTATTATGGCGATGAAAATTATCTGTTAATAAATTCAATAGAAGAATTAAATCGTTACGTATTCCAATATTATATTATGCAATCAACCGGAAATGAATTAATTGATGATGCTGGAGAATTAGGATTTGATGCAGCAGATGCAGAAAAAGCATATGCATACATAATACAATTAATTGATAATAATGTAGTTGTTCCTCCTGAAGAAATGACAGCATATGATGGAAAAGTAAATGAACATCCGAAATGGATAAATGATCAAGTTGGAATGACGATTAATTATGCATCAACTTTTCCGGTTTATGTTGGGGATGAGGGCGACAAATATCAAAGCAAACGTATACCAATTATTGAAGGCACAGAAAATACAGGAGTTGTTGTTCGACCATCTCAGCTTATAGCAATCAACAATAATTCAGATCATAAAGAAGCAGTGGCTAAAGTGTTAAACGATTTCATGAATGAAGAAGAGTCGGTTAAATTATTAGCTACGGTTAGAGGGATTCCTGCTAGTAACAAAGCTGTAGGTATCTTGACCGCAGAAAATGCTATTTCCGAATTAGAGGCAGAAGCGATAGAAATAGCTTTAGATAGTGCAGGAATAAAACAGAGTATATATGTTAATGATCAAGAGATTACCCAACTTTTTGTGGATATTACCCAACAAGTCATGTTTAAAAATATTGATCCATCAGAAGCCGGTGATATTCTTGTAACAGATTTAGTGAAATTAATTGATAGTAAAAAGTAGTGTTAGTCAGATTCTATTACAAGCCCATATATGGGCTTGTAATAAATTACTAGAAGAAAGGCGTTATATATATGCAAAAAAATAAAAAAAAAGATAGGATTGGTTATCTCTATATCTTGCCGTGGATTGTTGGATTTTTAGTTTTTCAATTGTATCCGATTTTAGCTTCTTTATATTATTCGTTTTCAGAGTATTCATTAATAGGAGAAGCAGAATTTGTAGGATTTAAAAATTATATTCAGATCTTTACAGAAGATAGAGATTTTAAAAACTCCTTAATAGTCACTTTTAAATATGTCATCTATTCTCTTCCGTTGAAGCTTATGTTTGCACTGTTTATAGCAATGCTACTCAACATGAAGTTAAAAGGGATTAATATCTTTAGAACAATATATTATATCCCTTCAATATTTGGTGGAAGTGTTGCAATATCTATAATTTGGCGTTTTCTTTTTTCACATGAAGGGTTAATTAACCAACTCCTTGCCTACATAAATGTCGAACCGATTGCATGGATTGGCAATCCAAATTTAGCTTTATATAATATTGGTCTATTGACAGTATGGCAGTTTGGTTCATCAATGGTTATCTTTCTTGCAGGATTAAAAAATATACCGGAAATATATTATGAAGCGGCTAAAATAGATGGTGCATCAAAAATTAAAATGTTTTTTCATATTACAATCCCTTCATTATCACCTATTATCTTTTTTAATATTATTATGCAAATGATTAATAGCTTTCAAGAGTTTACTTCAGCATTTGTAATTACAAAAGGTGGTCCAATGAAATCAACATATCTATATGGAATGTTTTTATATGATAACGCCTTTAAATATTTCAAAATGGGATATGCTTCAGCGCTTTCATGGGTTTTATTTGTTATTATACTCGTTTTCACAGGATTATTATTTAAAAAATCGTCGATGTGGGTGCATTATGGTGACGGAGGTGATATGTAATGCGAAAAAATATTAGTAAAAGCCATTTCACTTCATATCTTATTCTGATCATCATAGGTTTTATAATGATATTTCCAATGATATACCTTGTATTAGGAGCATTTAAAAGTAATCAAGAAATACTTTCAAATGCAAGTATTATACCTCAAAAATTAAGCTTAGATGGGTTTGTCAATGGATGGACGAGTACAGGCGGGAATACATTTTTAACCTACTTGTTAAATACTATGAAGTTAGTTCTACCTACAGTATTATTTACAATGATTTCTAGTACCTTGGTTGCTTATGGGTTTGCCCGCTTTAACTTTTTTGGAAAAAAGCAGCTTTTTATTTTGCTGATTTCAACGTTAATGTTACCAAATGCAGTATTACTCGTTCCTAGATATCTAATCTTTAGAAACTTTAATTGGTTGGACACGTATATGCCTTTTATAATTCCGGCAGCATTTGCTACATTTCCCTTTTTTGTATTCATGATGGTTCAGTTTATTAGAAGCATACCAACGGAATTAGATGAAGCAGCTCAAATTGATGGATGTAACTCCTTTATGATTTTATGGAGAATAATATTACCTGTGTGTAAACCGGCACTATTTTCTGTGGGGATTTTTCAATTTGTCTGGACATGGAACGATTTTTTCAATGCTTTAATTTATATAAGTAGCGTTGATAAATTTACCATTCAATTAGCATTAAGAATGACACTAGATATAGCATCTCAAACAAATTGGAATCAGATCATGGCAATGTCTTTGATATCAATACTACCACCTATAATACTATTTTTTACAGCTCAGAAGTATTTTGTTGAAGGCATTAGTACCTCCGGACTTAAAGGATAAATACAAACAGTCAGTATTTCGAAAAGGATACTGACTGTTTGTTGATTTATAGACAGAATTGAGTTGAAATAGGGAGAAATAGATAAATATTTTTCATATATTTGGAAACATTTCCAATATCTATAATTTGTTTAAGATGATATAATAACTAAAGATGGAAATCGATGGAAAGGAGTTATATATGGCAAGTATAAAAGACGTAGCAAAATTAGCTGGTGTGGGACTTGGAACAGCCTCAAGAGTTATTAATAATAAGGGGTCAGTTAAACCAACGACCAGAGAAAAAGTACTTAGAGCAATTAGAGAGTTGAATTATACGCCGAATGAAGTGGCTAGAAGTTTTCAAAGTCAGTCGTCTAAACTGGTTGGTCTAATAATTCCAACAGTGTGGCATCCTTTTTTTTCAGAGCTCACATATTATGTTGAGAATGAGTTATATAAAAGAGGCTATAAAATGATGTTATGCAATTCAGATGCAGAAGCAAATAAGGAAATTGATTATCTGGAAATGTTAAAAAGACATCAAGTTGCAGGAATTATAGCTATTACATATAGTGATTTCACAGGGTTTGGCACAATTGATTTACCTATGGTATCAATTGATCGATATATTAACGATAAAATACCGCATGTAGCATCCAATAATTATGAGGGTGGAAAGAAAGCCGCAGAGGCATTGATAAAAGGCGGAGCACAAAAATTAGCGTATGTAGGAGGAATACCCTTATTTAAATCAAGTGTGTCTGAAAGAAAAAAGGCATTGATAGAAGTTGCAAAAAAACATAATCGACCCTATGTAGTACATGAAACGTTACCTTCGGATAACCAAATTGACTTAACGGTGAAAGAGTTTCTAAAACTTTATCCAGATGTTGACGGTGTGTTTACAAGTACTGATTTGTTCGCAGGGGCTTTAATCAAGGAACTCAATAACCAGGGAAAAAAAGTGCCAGAGGATGTTCAAGTTGTTGGATTTGATGGAATCCAAAATAATGATTTTTTTAAGCCGATTTTATCGACCGTTGTACAACCTGTTGAAGGGATAGGGAGAAAAAGTGTTGAGATTTTATTAAATCTTATTGATAAAAAGGAAATTACATATGAAACAATACTAGATGTAAGTTATAGAAAAGGTGATACTACAAAATAATGTATAGGAAGTTACTTGTTCTTAGTAAAAAAAATATCGAAATTTCATAAAAAAGTATTGACAAGGGAATTTTGGAATGGTATTATGAAAACACGAAATGGAAATGTTTCCAAAAATATTGAAGCTATATACCTCGTACTGAGGTATAAAATTTACAAAAAAATGGAAATGTTTCCAAAAAGTAACTTTGCATTCTATATTTAGGGCCCTATAGTTTGTTATGTATAAGTTATAATAAAAGTAATGGATAGTTATTCAATGAAATATGATTTAAAAATCAGGAGGAAAAAATGAGAAAATTCATAGGTTTATTTTTAATAATTGTATTACTGCTTACGATAACAGCATGTGGATCAAATGAAAATGAGACAAATAGTAATGAAACGAATTCAGATAATAACGCGGAAATGGGCAATGAAGATAATAATGAGGGAAACGAAGAAGAACTTATAGAATTAAAAGTTTGGGTACATGTTACAGACGAAACCGATGAAGGTATAGTATATGGAGAACGCATTGAAGCCTTTAATGAAGCTCACGATAATATTCGAGCTAAAATCGACTTTATTCCAAGAGGTGGTGGTGGATCAGGATACGAAGATAAAATCAATACTGCATTAACTACAAATCAATTACCGGATGTAATTACACTGGATGGTCCGAACACGGCGGCTTATGCAGACGCTCAAATTATTGCACCAATTAAAAGCTATATATCGCAAGAATCACTTGAAGACTATCTACCATCAATTATTCAACAGGGAACATACCAAGATGAAATATATGCTTTAGGGCATATGGAATCAACAGTTGTATTGTTCTATAATGTGGATTTATTGAATAAGTACAATATCGAACCTGGGACAATGGATAATCCCTGGAATTGGGATGAATTATACAGTGCAGCAAAAACAATTACAGAAGGTGAAAGTTACCCTGCACTAGATATGACATATAATTGGACGGGAGAATGGAAGATTTATGCATATGCACCATTTTTCTGGTCGAATGGTGGTCAAGTAATTAGTGACAACGGGTTAGAAGCGGAAGGAATATTTAACAGTGCAGAAAATGCGGAAGCATTAGCATTTTTGAAAAAATTAGTAGATGATGGAGTGACTAGCGTAACGCCAGAAGAGTCTAATTTTCAACTTGGCTTATCAGGGTTATATTTAAATGGAGCATGGACGATTCCGGATTTAGAAAGTAATTATCCTGACTTAAACTGGGGAGTAATGCCTTATCCTGTTTCGCCGAATACAGGAGAACTTCATGTACCAACCGGTTCTTGGCAGTTTGCAGCAACAGCTCAATCTGAGCACGTTGAAGAAGCAGCAATGTTAGTTGAATGGATGACAAATACCGATTCGACTGTTGCAGTTTCAGAGGCTATAGGTATGCCACCATCAAGAATGTCGGCAATTCCATTGCTTCCACAGTATAATGACGGACCAAGAAAAGTGCTTATGGATCAATTAACGACTGGAGGACATGCAAGACCGGTTTCAGTTATCTATCCTGTGGTTTCCAGAAGTTTTGAAGAAGCGGTTGATCAAGTTATTTATGGTGAAGATCCGCAAACGGTACTTGATGAAAAAATAACTGTTATTGAAAGAGAAGCTAAACGTTACCAATAAGATATAAAAAAATAATGAGTTCCGTTTATGTTACGGAACTCATTATTAACAATAAAGGATTAAGAGATACTATTTAATTGCAGTTGTATAAAAGTATTAGAGGAAGGTGTAGCAAATGAAAAGTAAAAAACTGCTATTTAGAAAATACACAATACGAGAAACCTTAATGGCATATGGATTCATGGCTCCTGCAATTATATTAGTGGCAATATTTGTATTAGGACCAATCATAGCATCAATATCGTTCGCATTTACAGATTATTATTTATTAAAGCCAAATGAAATTGATTATATAGGGTTAGAAAATTTTAAATACATTGTTGAGGATGATTTAGTTTTAAAGTCATTTATTAATACGTTTAAATTTGTTGCTATGGTCATTCCCTTACAGGTGGGAACGGCACTTGGATTAGCTCTTTTGGTGAATAAACCAAATAAATTTAATAGTCTGTTTAAAGTTTCTTTTTTTGCACCTGTGGTTATGTCCCTTGTTGTCATGTCTATACTTTGGATGGTGATTTTGAATCCTGAGTCAGGTATACTTAATTCGTTTTTAGTCAAGATAGGACTTCCAAAACAACCTTTTTTGACAAGTGCAACGCAAGCGATGCCAACCATTGTTGTAGCATCTGCATGGCAAGGTGCAGGCTATCAAATGATGATTTTTTTGGCGGGGTTAAAGAACATACCGGCAAATTTATATGAAGCAGCATCCATAGATGGAGCCAATAAATGGAAACAGTTTCGGTTTATTACATTGCCTTCATTGAGAAATACATCGGTATTTGTTTTTATAACAACACTAATCGGAGCCTTTAAACTTATTGTACAGCCCATGGTCATGACTTCCGGTGGACCCAAAAATTCGACATTAACAATCGTTTATTATATTTATCAAACTGGGGTTAGATATAGAAACGTAGGGTATGCTTCGGCAATAGGCCTAATTTTTACTATTATAGTAACTATATTCATTTTGATGCAACGTCGCTTATTAAAGGAGGAATAAAATGACAGTGAAAATAGTAAAATCAGGACTATATTATATGTTTTTATGTGGATTAGCTTTTCTGTTTTTGTTCCCCATTATATGGATGGTTGTTTCGAGCTTTAAACCGGAGGCTATGATTGCAACAGATTTAAAAACGATACAGGCTTTGTTGCCACCCCTAGATATTCCAATAAGTCAATGGTTAGATCCATACAAAACGGTATTTAGTCGCTTTGATTTAATTCGAGGAATTGGTAATTCGTTACTGTATGGTACGATTGTCGTTACATTATCAATTTTGGTGAATTCATTAGCAGCTTATGCGCTTGCAAAAATGAATTTTCCGGGAAAAGGAGTCATCTTTTCAATTATCATTTTGATTATGATTGTACCCATGGAAACAGGAATAGTACCACTATTTGTTATTGTTAACCGTTTAGGAATCGTTAATACGATAGCAGGACTTGTTGCTCCGGCTATTGCAAGTGTCTTTAATATTTTCTTATTCAGACAATTCTTTATCGGTATACCAAAATCATTGGAAGAAGCGTCGGTGATCGATGGAGCGGGTAAAATACGTATTTTTTTCAGTATAATATTACCTTTATCAAAACCAATCATAGCAACTGTTTCGATATTAACATTTATAGGCTCATGGAATGATTTTTTATGGCCGGTAATTATTTTTACAGATAATAAAAGGATGCCGCTTCAAGTAATATTAAATGTTCTCAATAACACAGAACCTGTATATACAAATGAAATCATGGCAGCACTAACCGTCTCAACGATTCCGATTATTTTAATCTATGCTTTTTTTCAAAAATATATTGTTGAAGGTGTAGCGCATACAGGAATAAAGTAGGAGTTCACATGAAAATAAACAAAATAAGGGTTCATTTTGAAGACGATACACTGACTTCAGACAATGTTTTCATAAAAAGTATCGTTTTATACAAGATGAACGGAATAGACTAGGTGATATAATGAATAAGAATAGATATTTACAAGATGCGGAACACTATATTGAAGAAAATAGAAAAAATGTAAACAAGCGGTATCGACATACTTATCATGTCATGCCTCCAATTGGCTGGATGAATGATCCCAATGGCTTCAGTTTTTTTGGAGAACAGTACCATTTGTTTTATCAATATTATCCATATGATACCCAATGGGGCCCCATGTTTTGGGGGCATGTAGTGTCCGATGATTTATTGGATTGGAAAACAGTACCTTTAGCATTAAGTCCTGGGGAATGTTTTGATAGACATGGCGTATTTTCAGGTACAGCATTAGAAATTAATGAAAAGTTATACTTGTATTATACCGGGGTTTATGACGAAAATATTGAAAAAGAATACGATGAAAATTTAAAAAAAAGAAAAAGACCTATAGAAATAGAGGGAAATAATACAATAAAACAAGTGCAATGTCTAGCCATAAGTGAAGATGGTATACATTTCCAAAAAAAAGGGGAAATACTTGGTAGTAATATGATTCGTCAAAATGGGCGAGTAGAGGATTTTAGAGATCCTAAAGTATGGACATATAAAGAAAAATTTTATATGGTTGTTGGCTCTAAATCGGTTGATTACAGAGCTCAAGTATTATTCTATGTTTCAGATGATGGTGTTCATTTCGATTATCTTAATTATTTTAGTTTAGGGAAAGAATATGGATCTGTATGGGAATGTCCTGATATTTTTGAAATGGGAGGAAAACATATAATGATTATATCTCCCCAAGAAAAGCCAAAGGTTGAAAAAGCAGAAAATATTTTTGCCACATTTGCGCTTATAGGTACGTTTGACTACGAGAAGGGACAATTCTCTCTTGAACGGGTTCAAAATTTAGATTTTGGATTTGATTTTTATGCACCCCAAACGATAGAAAGTAAGACAGGAAAGAGAGTGCTAATTGCATGGATGAATATGTGGGGGAGGGATTATGCCTTGCATAGAATAAATCATGGCTGGAATGGATCAATGACCATACCTAGAGAATTAGAGTTAAAGGATGATTGTATAATTCAATACCCAAGCGAAGCTTTGAAAACATATAGAAGGGATTATTATCATTCACCGATTAAATATATTGATGGAAGTTATATCGACGAAAAAATGAATGGAGATACTGTTGATATTGAATTAGAATTTAATATGGCAGAAAGTAATTTTTTGTATATAGATTTATTGAAAGCTGTTAATACAAGCTGGGAATGTGATGAAGCATTAACCTTGAGTTTTGATAAAGAAAGTGGTGAAATCAAGCTAGATCGGAGTAAGAGTTCTCTAATTAATGTCAGCGAAAATCTAGAAAATGATTATGAGCGACTTATTCATACGAATTTAAAGGGTGATATCAAATTGAGAATATTGCTGGATGTAAGTTCTTGCGAAATCTTTATAAATGATGGAGAATATGTCATGACCGCATTATTTTATAAAAAAGAAATTGAATCTAGGTTTGAAATTCGAAGTGTAGGAAAAACACATATTGTCGCATTGGAAAAGTGGAAAATTAATCAAAGTCTTCGGTATGAGTAGGTTGAACGATCAATAATTGAAGAGAATTTGAAATGCAAAAGAACTTTCTAGTTAATTAATACTCGAAAGTTCTTTTTTAACTTTTCATAAGATGATTGGTGGTTTGGAGAGTTAAGTTACTTTTTGCTTGTGGTAGCTTTTTCATATAGCTTAGCAGGAATAATGCTTTCGATGCGGTCATAATTATCGATTGAATCAACGGCCGTTTTGGTCATCAAATCGATGTTTTGTGCGACTGAAGTTATAGGCATTGGAGATATATTCGAAATTGGAGCGTTGTCATATCCTATGATTTCTATTTGCTCGGGAATTTTTGCATGATTTATCAAACATACTTTTTCTAAAAGGTTTGCAATATTGTCATTGGAGCAGAAAACACCAATTTTTTTTCCTTTATTTTTTGATATTATTTCCTTGTATATAGATGTCATTTTCTCTGTGGCAATATCGCTAAAAGTATTCGTTAGGTCTTCATCAATAAATTTTTGATAGTTGCGATTTTGAAGAAGTAATTCAAAACCTATGATTCTCTTATAGGAAGGCCAATCAATATGAAGTCCATTATTGATATGAACGAAGACATCACATCCATTTTTAATAAGAAGTTCAGCAGCCAAGCGGCCGCCGGTAAAGTTGTCTGAATTAATCTGTTTATATTTACCACCAGTTCTTTCGATGGTTACAACTGGAATGGTTAGGGCTTCGATTTCTTCTGGAGATAACATGTGCGAAAGGAGAATTAATCCGCGGATTCGATAAGAAAGCAGTGAATTAATTAAACGTTTTTCTTCTTCAGCAGAGCTATCAGAAGTGTAAACAATCACATTATAATCTTTTGATTTACAATAATTAATGGTGCTATATAGAAATTCGCTATAGAAGGATAGGTGAAGACTAGGAAGAATGATTCCGATAAGGTTGGATTCACCTGTGGATAAAATTTTTCCGAAGTTGTCTCGTGTATAATTCAATGACTCTATGGCTGATTCAATACGCTCTATAGTTTTTGGGGAAAGTTTATCTGGTTTATTAAAATATCTTGATACTGTTGTAATAGATACGTCTGCAAATTCTGCAATATCTTCTAATCTAATTCGATTCATAATAGTCCTCCAATAATTTTCTTATATTTATATTATACTACGTAAATGACAAATAGCAAGCAAAAATATGAAAAAAATTTTCAAAAACAAAACACATCTTAAAGGTAATGATGAAAATAGGATTAATACTTAAATTGCCGGTAGAATATAGAAAAAAACCAATAAATCTTAATATAAATGATGTGAATTTTTAAATTGAATACAAAAATCGTGACAAAAATGCAAAAAAACAATGAAAGCGCTTGACATAATTAATTTTCAGTGATAACATATATTTTGCAAAGACAAAATACAATTAATATTTTATTAGGAGGGCATTATGAAAAAAAGTATTTCATTGATGATGTTGTTGGTAATGGTTTTGTCGCTTTCGGCATGTAACACTGAACAAGGAAATGTATCTGGAAGTGGTAATGAAAAACAAACGCAAGAAGAACAAGTGCAAGAAAAAGTGGAGGAGAGGACGCTTACAATTTTAGTTGAAGCCGGAAGTCCAGGCGAAATCGTTGCAAATGATACTAAGAGTGAATTCGAAGAGATGTATCCTGGAGTAACTGTTGTTGTGGATCCTGTTCCTTATACAGGTATTTTTGACAAAATTAGTACGGAAATTAAGTCGGGAAATATAGTGCATGATATTGCAACGCTTGATGTCTTATGGCTTTCTGCATTTAAGTCTGGGATTGAGCCTTTAAATGATTATATTTCTGATGATATGATAGCTGATTTTCTTCCAACCATGTTGGATGGAGGTACGATTGAAAATGATATACTCGGTATGCCAATGTGGATTAACTCTAAAGTGTTAATGTACCGAACAAGTCTTTTTGAAAATGAAGACAATAAAGCGGCCTTCAAAGAATCCTTTGGTTATGAACTAGGTGTCCCAACAACATGGGAAGAGTATATGGATGTTGCATCGTTTTTTACAGATAAAGATAATAACTTTTTTGGAACAGCGGTTTATGGAGCGAATAATGGAGATACTGTTTGCTCGTGGCTTGATCATGCTTCCCAGGCAGGTGCGGGGCCTTTAGTTCTTGAAGGAAATAAAGTTCTGCTCGATGATCCTGCTTATGCAGAAGCGATTGATTTTATGAAGAAGCAGTTTGATGAAGGATATGTACCGGCAGATTCGCTTTCAAATTCTTCGGGTGAAGTCATTAATTATTTCAATAATGGTCAGCTAGCAATGATGTTAAATTGGTCGCATTTCTATCCAAGTGCAAAAGAAACGCTTGACGGAGACGTGAGTGTAGCACCAATGATTGGCGGAAGTGCAGGAGTTGGTGCAACAACGGGCCCATGGTATGAAGTTGTACTTAAAGATTCACCAAACAAGGATTTAGCAATAGAATATTTGAAGTTCATGTATGAACGTAATGGCAATTATATGGAAGCAGCACTTAAGATAGCAGGCCGTACATCTGTTTATGAAGAATACTCTAAGATTGAAGGAAATGAACACCTTCAAGCAGTTCTTGATACACTTGGTTCGCCAGCATCGGGTAACAGACCAAACACACCGTATTGGACTGAAATTGAACAAGTCCTTTCAGATGCTATTCATTTTGCAATGGCAGGAGAATTAACCGCAGAAGAAGCTATGAAAGATGCTAAAGAACGAATCGAAGGCATTATTAAATAAAATTCGGATAACGGCAAAGATTTAAAGTGGTGTCGAATAATTCCGACACCACTTTTTAAAGGAGAGAACCACTATGAGAATTGTATCGCGAAAAACATTGTTATTATTCTTTTTGCCAGGTGCTATATTTATGGCAATGTTTCTAATATATCCAATATTTAAAATGGCAATTGATAGTTTTTATAAATTCGATGTTTATACGAATGAAAAATTGTTTGTTGGACTAGATAATTATATTAAAGCATTTACAGACGGAAGTTTTTTGATTCCTTTAAAAAATACTTTTATATATGTGTTTTTTGCAGTATCAATAGAGACAATTATAGGGATGGCACTGGCTTTGATATTGGTAAATGAATTCCGAGGAAGTAAACTGATTCGTTCGCTATTGCTTTCTCCATTGATGATTGCTCCAATAATTGCGGGGCTGACCTGGCGTTTAATGTTTAATTCGAATTTTGGAATTATCAATCAAATTCTAAGAAATGTAGGTATTCTTAAGAAGGCAACAGATACTATAACTTGGCTGGCTGATAAGGAATTAGCTCTTGTAGCAGCTATAATTGCTGATGTTTGGCTTACCGTACCTTTTATGATGTTGGTTTTTCTTGCAGGTTTGCAGAGTATTGACAAAGGGATACTAGAAGCGGCAAAAATTGACGGTGTAAATTTTTTTGAAAATCTTTTTTACATTAAGTTTCCAGCTATAAAGCAAATAATATTAACAGCGATATCGATTAGACTAATTGATGCGGCTAGAACGTTTGATATTATATATGTCATGGTTGATGAGCAGGTTACTGTCATCAGTACAGTTATTTATAAGACATTAGTTAAATATAATCGCACAGGTTATGCATCAGCTATGGCGCTGATCTTTATTATTTTCTTTGTTGTATTCACTTTGGTATTTCTTAGGAACATGTGGCGACCATCAAAAGGAGGTAGTTAAAAATGACGAAAAATAAGTTGACAAAAAATCTGATAATTATCTTAGCTACTTTTTTGCTATTGGTATGGTTATTTCCATATCTATATCTTGTATCCTCAGCATTTAAACCGAGTCAGGAAGTTTTTTCGACACCAGTTAAGTTCTTTCCAACGAGGCTGTCTTTAGAAAATTTTAGAAATATGTTTGAGCGAATGCCATTCTTCAAATATTTGTTTAATAGCATTTCGGCAGCTATATTATCAACGATTCTTGCAGTGTCATTAGGATCACTTTCCGCTTATGCAATTGCTAGAACCACGGGTAAAAGGCTTTCCTTATTCATGTTGGTCTTAGTACTGATGATGAAAATGATTCCAATATCAAGTATAGCAGTACCCATCTATGAGATTGTTATGGATCTGGGTATTTATGATACAAAACTTGCGTTGGTCATTGTTTATGCAGCAATCAATATTCCTTTTGTTATTTGGATGATGATTAGTTTTTATTCGAATATACCAACATCTATCGATGAGGCAGCTGCAATTGATGGAGCGAGTAATTTGGCTACTTTTAGAAAAATTATTTTTCCAATAGTATTACCAGGAATTATGTCGGCATCTATTTTCACGCTTTTCCTTTCGCTAAATGATTTTTTGATAGCTTTGTTACTTACAAGTGTTGAGGCTAAGACCTTTACGGTAGCTATTAGTGAGTTTGTCAACTCTTATAATTATGATTTAGGTCCTATGATGGCAGGAGCATTTTTGTTTAGTTTTCCTGTTATAGTAATATCATTTATGGCTCAAAAGTACATCGTAAGTGGTATGACTTCCGGATCAATCAAATAAATGAATGAAGGCGGAATATTATGTCTAAAGAATTAATGGAACAAAATATTATAAAGGCTCAGACAGAAATAAATATTAAGAAAAATATTGTTAAGAATGGAAGCATGCGACAAAAGTATCATTTTATGGCTCAGACAGGATGGTTGAATGACCCAAATGGTTTAATATATTATAAAGGAAAATATCACTTTTTCTTTCAGTATAATCCCTATAATGGATTCTGGGATATGATGCATTGGGGGCATGCAGTCAGTGATGATATGTTGAATTGGGAGTATTTGCCATTGGCGTTGGCGCCGAGTGAAACATATGATAATCATCAACGTGGTGGATGTTTTTCTGGAAGTGCAATCGAACATGAAGGTAAGTTGTTTTTGATGTATACAGGAACAACCAATAAAGGAAAAGGATTTCAACAAACTCAATGTATAGCATATAGTAATGATGGGGTTCATTTTGAAAAATATAAAGGAAACCCTGTGCTTAAAGCGCCAGAGGGGATACCGGATGATCAATTTCGTGACCCCAAGGTTTGGAAACATGAGGATACATACTATATGGTCTGTGGCGCAAGTCGTGAAAATAAAGGACAAGCATTGTTGTATAAGTCAAAGGATATGCTTCATTGGACATTTTTTAATGTTTTAGCAGAAAGTCGCGGAGAATGGGGATATATGTGGGAATGTCCCGATTTTTATCCGATAGATGATAAGTATATTTTAACGTTCTCGCCAATGGGATCGGGAGAACATACTTCCGTGTATATGGTTGGAGATTTTGATTATAAAACGGGGAAATTTAATTGCCATCTATGTGAAGAAATAAATTGGGGATTTGATTATTATGCACCACAATCTTTTCTGGCTCCGGATGGAAGAAGAATTATTGTTGCTTGGTCGAATGGATGGGAATGGATGCCTTTTTGGAAAGACTGGGGACCAACATATAATGAAGATTGGTGTGGTTTTTTTAATATTCCATTGGAAGTACAGATGATGGATAATGGTCGATTAAAGTTTGTTCCCATACAAGAATTGACAACAATAAGAGAGAACCCTATACATAAAAAAAATCTATTTGTGACAAAAGATGATATAGAATTATTAGCTGGAGATGGCATATGTTTTGAAATAAAGATGAAAATAGATTTAGAAAAAACGAATGCTGACAAGCTAGAATTGGATTTACGATCTGGTGAAGGCAAAAAAACTGTATGTGTTTTTGATTTTAAGAAAGCAGAGATGAGTATTGATAGAAATAATGCAGATGGTTGGAGTAAGGGAATATCAAGAAGTGTGATGTATTTAAAGGATCAAAGAGAGTTAGATATACATATTTTTTCTGATCAGAGTTCGCTTGAAATTTTTACTAATCAATATCAGAACAATCATTCGAATAATGTCTTTGCAAGCGACAAGCAAAATCAATTGAAAATACGTGCACATGCAGGTACTGTGCTTATTAAAGATATTGAGACTTATGGATTAAAAAATGATATTGGTAAAGAGGAGGATTAACTTGTGATTAATAAGAATTATTATGATGTAACCAAGTGGAACATTGGTAATCCCTATGAAGATATAGGAGAAGTCATTAATAGTATCATTTTGCATATAAAAAGCGTACAAAAAGATTCGGATGTTAAAGATGGTGGAAAACCGGGAGCGATTATCTACATACCACCTGGAGATTATCATCTTCTAAGTCAAGTCGTCATTGATATAAGTTATCTGAGAATTGAAGGTTCTGGACATGGTTTTACATCCTCAAGTATTCGATTTAATACCCCCGAAGATGAATGGAAGGATTGGCATGAATTATGGCCAGGAGGAAGCCGTGTTATTGTTGAAACGCAAAATTCAGAAGCTGCTTTCTATGTGAAACGCGAAGGGAATCCTCGTATAAGTTCTGTAGAATTTGTTGACTTTTGTATTGACGGATTACATTTTATTGATGATGGTTTAGAGGAAGCAAAGGAAGAAAACACCTATATCAATGGAAAAACGGGAATTTCCATAGAAAGTCCGAATGATTCTTTTAAGATAAAAGGCATGGGTTTAATTTATTTAGAACATGCAGTTACAATTTACGATGCAGATGCACTTTCCATACATGACAATTTTATAGCTGAATGTGGAAATTGTATTGAACTTAGAGGTGCTGGACAGGCATTGAAAATAACAGATAACTTAGTTGGTGCAGGATACAAAGGATATTCAATATTTGCTCAAAATTATGGAGGGATATTAGTCGCTTCCAATAATATTTTTCCAAGAGGTGCTAGTAGTATTTGCTTTTCCAATGTGGCACGTTCTACAATTACAGGTAATAGGTTTCATTCTTTTTATCCGGGAATGCTGATTTTTGAAAAGTGTACAGAAAATCTCGTTTCTTCGAATCATTTTTTGCGCGATCATGAACCATGGTCACCTATGTTAATGCATGATAATGGCTTAGATGATTTATATGGTCTTTTACGTATTAGTGGTGATAATAACTCAATCATTTCCAATCATATTTCAGAGACGATAGATCCTCAATATATTAAACCATATGGAGCAACACCTATAATTATACATATTGTATCGGGAAAAGGAAATTTTGTTTCCAATAATCATATAGTCGCTACTTCAGAAATATGGAAAGCTCAACTTATGTCGACTGAGTCCTGTTTTTCAGCTCAAGTAAGTGCTTTGTTGGCAACAAATGAGTTAGAAGCCATTGATATAATTGCAGTGCGAGTAGAAGCGGAATCTAAAAATAACACAGTTCTTGATTCGGCTACTTATACACAGGTAGATATGGACATGACAGCTAATGCTTTTAGAGCTAGCCCAAAGATAGGAGAGTTCAATGAATTACGGTGTTATTGAAGCGTATTATCTTTCGAGGTAAGTGTTTGATATGCAATAAATATTCAAATTTAACATTAGCCATTAAAAAAATAGGTCAACAGAAAAAGAACGTATGTTTGCAAACGTATGTTCTTTTTGCTATAATAGAGCTAGGAAGAAAATACGGTAAGTTCTATTTAGGAGTGATGAAGATGTTGAGTGATGAAACAATGGAAAAACTAACGGTTTTAGCCGATGCGGCAAAATATGATGTCTCATGTTCGTCGAGTGGAGTTGGGCGAAAGAACAGTGGCGGTATTGGCAATTCTCAGAGTTTTGGAATATGCCATTCATGGGCCGCCGATGGACGATGCATAAGTTTGTTGAAGATATTAATGACCAACGTCTGCGCATATGATTGCGCCTATTGTGTCAATAGGGTCTCTAACGATGTTAAACGTGCAAGTTTTACACCGGAAGAAATTGCTGAACTGACGATTGAATTTTATAGAAGAAACTACATAGAAGGACTTTTTTTAAGTTCGGCCGTTGAAATAAATCCCAATGCTACAATGGAACGAATCGTCAAAGCATTAAAGATTCTTCGCAATCAACATCACTTTGGCGGGTATATCCATGTTAAAGCAATTCCTGGTGCAGATCCCTTATTAATCAAGGAAGCAGGATATTTGGCGGATCGAATGAGTGTCAATATTGAGTTGGCAACAGAAGAAAGTCTAAAACTCTTAGCACCACAAAAATCCATCAAGAAATTATATCTACCCATGCAAGAGATTAAAGAAGGGATTAGCCATGCTAAAGAAGAACAAGGGATTTATCGACATGCACCATCTTTTGTGCCTGCCGGCCAATCCACACAAATGATTATTGGAGCAACGAGAGATACGGACCAGTCCATCCTCTTTCAAAGTGAAAAACTATATAATCATTTTAATCTAAAACGGGTATATTACTCGGCCTATATGCCGGTGAATGAGGGAAAGCTACTTCCTTCGCTTCAAACAGAACCGCCCTTATTACGCGAACATCGATTATATCAGGCGGATTGGTTACTAAGATTTTATCATTTTTCAGCAGAGGAGCTTTTAAGTATTCAACAGCCAAACTTAGATATGGATGTTGATCCTAAGATGATGTGGGCATTACGCCATTTAGATCAGTTTCCGATTGAAATTAATAAGGCCAGCTACAAGGAACTCCTTCGCATACCGGGAATCGGTGTGAATTCAGCTCGACGCATTATGGCCCAACGAAAGGTACAATTCATAACCTATGATGCCCTCAAAAAAATGGGTATCGTTCTTAAACGTGCACGATTTTTCTTAACATGTCAAGGTAAATACTATGGGGATTCCGTTATATCTGAGACACATATACGACAACAGCTAGTACCTGCAGAAGCCCATCACCAAGTTTCATTATTTGAACTGGGGGCGATTTCATGATTTTATTATATGATGACAGTTTTTATGGATTGCTCACCTGCATTTTTGACCACTACTATGTCGCGCCAGTAAAAGAAATTTATTCGAAAGAGCGATTTAAAGGTTCAATTATTGACACTTATCGTTTTGTAGAAACAGACGAAGAAAAAGCCAAGCGTGTTGAAAAGGCTATTCGTGAAAAATTTTCTAACGATGGCTACATGGCATTATATCGCACATTTTTATCCAATGATGATCATAAAGACTGCTACATACTGGACTATTTGATTCATGGATTCAAGCTAGGAAAAAAGATTGATTATCTTTACAGCGAGCCCTGTGTTATTCATATTCGTAAATTAAGCAAAAAAGTCGGATTTGAATCCCATCGTTTCTTAGGCCTTCTGCGGTTTGAACAACGTGGTCCCTATTTATATGCACAATTTCAACCGGATCATGACATATTATCCTTAATTGCAGACCATTTTACAGACCGACTAAAAGAAGAACAAATGATTATTCATGATACCAGAAGGAATAAAGCCATACTGGCTCATAAAGGCAAGTGGCTTATCCAAGACATTCCCGAAAATCAATCTGCACATATGCTGGAAAACCTTCCCATTAGCGACGAAGAAAAAATGTTCCAAGAACTATGGAAAGGTTATTTCAAACACATAGCCATTGAAGGACGATATAATCCTAAACTACAACAGAACTTTGTGCCTAAAAAGTATCGAAAGAATCTTGTGGAATTTAAGTAAAAGAATGTCTGAGTATAAAATAGTCGCCGACGTATTTCGTCGTGGTATTCTAACCATGCTTCTGAAACGTGAAAAATGGATTCCAAACTCGCTGTCGCTCAGACAGAGGAATCCTTTTCTTTTTCCCTTTCCTCAGCAAGGAAGAATCCCATCGATTCATACGAAAGTTCATATTTTACACTCAGACATCTACGAGGTACAAAAACATGAAGCCAAAGTATAAAATATTGGCCGACGTATTTCATCGTAGTATTCTAAGCATGCTTTTAAAAAGTGAAAAAACGGATTCCAATTTAGCGTCTGGGATTTGTTTGCCGATTGTGATATAGAAAAAGATGGCTGCATACAAACTATGAACTTTCGCATAAACCATAGAACCATTTGGCGAAAAGCGACGGAGAATAGTTTGTATGTAGCCATTATATTTCTCATAACAAAACTGAAAACAAAAAAAGAGCACCTAGCTCGGAGCCAAGTGCTATTGTAAAGGATGAGGGGGAGAGTATTAATATGTAAGAGGTAACTATTTCTTACATTTATTATAATACAGTAAAAATATGTCCACAATATGCAAGAAGTATGAAGGAATTGTTAATTTATGTCTGAGTAAAAATAGTCGCCGACGTATTTCATCGTGGTATTCTAACCATGCTTCTGAAAGTGAAAAACGGATTCCAATTTAACGTCTAGCATTTGTTTGCGGATTGTAATGTTTGAAAAGATGGCTGCATACAAAATATGAACTTTTGCATAAACCATAGAACCACTAAGCGAAAAGCGACGGAGAATAGTTTGTATGTAGCCATTATATTCCCTTTCCTCAGCAAGCAAAAATCCCATCGATTTCATTCTTAGCTCTAAAAGTTATTTACAGATTGTGATATATAGAGAAGCGTGCCTGAGCACAAAATATGAACTTTTGCATAAGCATAGAGGTTCTAGGTGAAAGAAAAAGTGGTTGCAAGGCGAGGATTCCTCTGTTTGAGCGTAAGCGAGTTTGGAATCCGTTGCATCCACTTTTAATAAACCATAGAACCACTAAGCGAAATGCAAGGGAGAATATTTTGTGTTCAGGCACGCTTCTCTTTACGATAATAGTAAAAAAATTAACCTTTACAGTAAAAATAGTAACCTTACTTTTCACAAACCCATATCCATTTATAGTATAATAGAAGTATTATATTAGATTGTGGTGATCGAATGAAAACATTAATGACTCGAATGAAACAGATGAAGATACGTACAAAAATTATTGCGCTGTATATAACGCTTTTAGTGGCAACGTTTATTATTGGCATTACGATTATCTACGCTATTTTTGATCGAAACACAGAGCGAGAAGTTGGAGAAGCAGGCTTACAGACCGTGAATGTCTTAAAGGGAAACCTAGATTTAATCTTTGAGAATATTACCCAGTTTTCAAATATGATCTATTTTGATAAAGATATTCAACAAAGTTTAAAATCCATCGAAGGCAGTAATATTTCGTCATCCACATTACAGACGGTTCAAAGCAGTTTATCAAACATGATTTTATCTGGGGAGTATATTTCCAGTGTTATTCTCATAGATTCTTATGATAGTCATTATAAATCGTATAAAGTCGGTCCCATAGCAGTCAATACAGAGGATTATAAAAATACGCGTTGGTTTAAGCAGATGCAAGAGGCCAATGGGGATGGATTTTTTGTGCATAAAAGTGAGAATATTGTTCAGTACACAAGTCGTCCAAACGTGAATTATATCACCTATATACGTGAAGTCGGTGATATGAATACCTACGATTATCTGGCGACATTGTTGATTCTTATTGATGAATCGGTTATTCAAAAATACTTTGAGGACGTTTCGGAAGATGCTAATTCAAGCTTTTGTATTGTGAATTCAGAAGGCGACTTTATTATTTCACCGACACAGAATCGGGATATTTTGCATGAGACCATACAGGAGAGATTAGAAGGGGATTCTTCCTATGTGCCTATTCAATTCATGGGAAATGATGCCATGTTTATTCAGAAAGATTTAGGTATTAATGATTGGAAAATCATTAGTGTTATGACCATGAATAGTAAAAATATTATGCAAAACACCTATCAATCAACAATCATAGCTTTCCTAGCATTTAATTCTGTTATTATTGCCATTAGTGCTATTGCACTGACACGACTGATTTTTAAACCTTTGACGAAAATACAGACACATATGCAAGGGGTAGAACGAGGCGAATTTGTGCCCATGGTAATTGAAGCAGGATATGATAATGAGATTGTTTCATTAAAACGGGTTAATAATCATATGATTCATTCAATACAAAAATTTATTGAAAGAATTAAAGTAGAAGAAAAAATCATCGCAAAAAATGAGTTAGATCTTATTTTTGCTCAGATTAATCCCCACTTTTTATATAATACTTTAGATGCAGCATCTGCTTTAGCACTCATTGAGGATAATAAAAATTGTTTTAAATTGATTCAGGCCTTAGGTGATTTTTATCGAAACAGCTTAAATAGCGGAAAAGATGTAGTTACCGTTGACGATGAAATCATGAGTGTCAAAAATTATATGACCATTTTAAACATTCGATACGATAATCGAATCAAAATGCATTATGACATCGAAGAAGAAATGGCTCAGCTAAAGATGTTGAAATTGATTTTGCAACCGGTCATCGAAAATGCGGTCTATCATGGGATAAAAAAACGCGAAGGCCAAGGAAATATATACATCAAAGGATATATTGATGAAGATGAGATGATTTTTATTGTCAATGATGATGGTGCCGGAATGAGTGAAGATCGTATTGCTGAGGTGCTTGAAGGAAAGACCCGAGTGGATAAATCCGGTTTTGGTTTATATAGTTTAATTCAAAGGATTTCGATTTACTATGATATTGAATCTCCAGTTACTGTCAATAGTGAAATCGGACAAGGGACAGAGATTACAATACGCATCAAACGAATAGAAGGAGTTGATCGCCATGTCAATTAAGGTATTGATTGTTGATGATGAAAAACTGGAACGTGTTTTGATAAAAAAGGGGTTTGCATGGGAAAAATATGGATTTGAAGTCATCGGTGAGGCCCAATCCGGAGCAGAAGCGTTAGCTTTTATGAATATTCATCGACCGGATATTGTATTGACCGATATTAATATGCCCAATATCGATGGGTTAGAATTTATTGAGAAGGCCAAAGAGGAGTTTAGTCATTATCATACCAAATATGTGATTATCACCGGGTATCGAGACTTTGAATATGCACAAAAAGCCCTTCGATTAGGCGTTGAAGATTTTTTGCTTAAGCCAATCAACATTCAAAACATCAATGAAGTAATGATGAAACTGAAAGAAAAAATGGAATTAGATGCCTTGGAAACACAAAAAATTCACCAATTAAAAGCTACGGCAGATAAGAATAAACGGGTGCTTCGGGAAAGTTTTTTACAGCGCTTAGTAGAAAATCATATATCTAAGCCGGAAGCCATCAATAAGTTGGACGTATATGGATATGAAAAACTTCAACATCAAAGTGTCTGTTGTAACATTCAGCTGGACCAAAATATGGATGAGTCGGTAAGAAAAGAATACAATATTAAAATCTTAGATATCCTAGATGCAATGCAAATAGGCTTTGAAGTTGCTTTTATTCACTATCTAGGCAATACAATCGTCTATTTTTCAAGCGTCAATTATGATGCAATCATTCAGGCCATGAATATGGTTAAACATAAAGTAAGCCATCTCTTGTCCATCAATGTCAGTATTGGAATTAGTCAAGTGTGCACAGGTTATGAAGGCATCCACCAGGCATATCAAGAAGCGGAAAAAGCCTTGAATGCGCGGATGATGCTAGATGAAGATCGGTGTGTACTCTATAAAGATTACATAGATTGCAAACAGGCCGTGAACTTGGCCGATATGGATTGGGAAGATTTTGTTTTTTCGGTACAAAATGGATTGGAACAACAGGTGGATACTTTTGTAGACACATACATTACGGAAATTCGCAATTCCGGTAATATGGATTTGCAATGGCTAAAATTTATGACGATTAATATATTGACGAAGGCAGAATCTGTACTTCACAAGCAGGGAAAATCTTTGTCTAGTCTCAAAGAACTAAAGCGATTTGACGAAGATGTTGATGGGATTGCATCCATCGATGGGATGGAAGCAGTTATTCGTCGAACTCTTCAGATTATTATGGAATTCAACAAAAATCGAACACCCAAAAAAGGAAAGCATGTTATCGAACAAGCGCTTGAGATTATCGACGCGCATATTTTTGAACCGGAGATGGGTTTATCCTTTGTAGCATCAAAAATATTTGTCAACGATTCCTATCTGAGTCGTGTTTTCAAACAGGAGACAGGACAAGCATTGACGGCTTATGTGATGAAAAAACGTATTGATGAAAGTATTCGTTTGCTTAATACGACCAATTTAAAAGTCTATGAAATCGCCGAGCACATAGGGATTAGCAATGCCCATTATTTTAGTATTTGTTTCAAAAAACAGATGGGAATGACCATAAAACAGTACAAAGAATCAAGAGAGTAAAAATAATGACCTTTTACCGCAAAATTCTAAATTGAGTTAAAATCTCCTCTATCCTATAATAAAGACATCAAACAAATAAACTATCAATTATAAAGAAGAGGAGATTTACATGAAACTTAAGAAAATAATGACCTTATTACTAGTTTTAGTTATGATGGTGAGTGTAATCGGATGTGGAAATAACGATGCAGGATCATCAAATAACACCGACACATCTGACAATGCTTCATCTAATGGAGATGCCACAACATCTGAGGGTGAAGAAATTGTATTAAATGTTTGGCATCAATGGTCCAATGATACAAACGAACTTAAGCGATTATATGATGAAGCGGTGGCTGAGTATGAAGCCGATCATCCGAACGTAGTTATAAATACAGAAACACTTGATACAGAAGCATACAAAACAAAAATTGCAGCAGAATTTGCCGGAAGCGCTAGCGGAATCGATGTATTCTATTACTGGGGTGCAGGAATGGCTAGAAAACTTGTGAATGCAGATGCCTTATTGCCACTAGACGATTATTTGACAGATGAAGTCAATGAACGTATTTTACCGGGATCAACAGGTGCATTTGAATATAACGGACAAACATATTCGGTACCCATGTTCTCATGGTACATGACATTATTTGCAAACAAAGCATTATTTGACCAAGCAGGAACAGAAATTCCAACAACATATGAAGAACTTGTAACCGCTTCAGAAAAATTAGCAGCACTTGATGGTGTTACACCATTCGCAGCAGGAGCAAAAGACGGTTGGAACGCAGCATTTATCTATCAAGCATTAGCACTTCGCGAAGTTGGCGGAGAAGATGTCAATGCAATGCTTCGTGGAGATGTACCGTTTTCAGAAGCAGGTTATCGCCAAGCGGCGGAAAAAGTTTCAGCATTGTATGAAATGGGTACATTTGGTAGAAATCCATTAGAATCCGGTAACGATGATGCCAACAGTGCATTTATCACAGGAAAAGCAGCAATGCGACTTATGGGTAGCTGGTTTGCAAACCAAGTATACACAGATACGACAGCAACGATTGATCCGGACCAAGTCGTAGCAGTAAACATTCCAATGGTAGAAGGTAAAGGAAATGCTTCTGACTATGCCGGTGGATTTATTGAATCTTTCTGGGTAAACAAAGGAACAAGTTATCCTGCAGAAGCAGCAGAATTTGCAATCTATATCAATGAAAAAATGGGTCAAGCAGCTTACGAGACTGGAACAGGTTTTTCCGGTTGGACAGGCGATTTTGATGAAAGTGCTTTAAATCCATTATTTATTCAAATCAAAGAATTATTAAGTGAAGGTGAGACAGGTGTTCTTGCATGGGATACGTCACTCGATTCAGAACCGGCAACGATTCATAATGAGTTAGTACAAACATTATTTGCCGATGGATTTGATATTGATGCCTTTATTGAAGAGCACGAAAGTGCAATTAATCAATAAATTAACTGTGGGGGTTATCGCTTTTCAGTGATAATCCCCATTTATGAATAATGGAGGTTACACAATGGATAGAATTCTTAGTAACAAGTGGTATGTTGCCATATTCGTCTTACCGGCATTACTTATTTTCCTTGCCTTTGTTATCATACCGATTATAACAACAGGCGTATATAGTCTGTATGACTATAGTGGCATTGGTGAAAAAACATTTTTAGGCTTTACAAATTATATTGAACTATTTACAGAGGATCGTTATTTTCCGGATTCAGTTAAAAACTCATTTATTCTCGTAGCGGCATCCTTATTTATTCAGTTACCGATTTCTTTTACGCTAGCACTCATATTATCACGTGGTGTGCGAGGTGAAAAATTTTTCAGAACAATCTATTTTGTGCCTGTTGTAATATCTAGCATGGTCATCGGTCAGTTATGGATGCGAATTTTTAAAAGTGATTATGGACTATTGAATATTCTCATTCGCACAATCAGTGGGAGTGATTTTGAATACGCTTGGTTAGCTCAACCTAAAACAGCTTTTTATGCAACAGTTGTTCCGGCAGTGTGGCAATTTATCGGATATCATATGTTGATTTTTTATGCAGGAATAAAATCAATACCAACAGACTATTATGAAGCGGCACAAATCGACGGCGCGTCTAAGTTTAAAACAACAATAAAAATAACAATTCCCCTGCTCTCACCAGTTATAAAGACCTGTACTATTTTTGCCTTAACAGGAGCCTTACGTTCCTTTGACTTGATCTATGTTATGACCGGTGGAGGACCTAATCATGCCAGTGAAGTTCCATCCACATTGATGTATACCAATCTTTTTAGAAAAGGTTTATATGGATACGGAAGCGCACAAGCCTTCTTCATCGTTATTGAGTGCTTGTTGTTTAGCTTAATTATAGCTCGAATTTTCAGACGATCAGAAGAAAACGCGTCAATACTATAAGGAGGAAATCATGAAAAAAATAAAAAAAGAACTTCAATTTTTGATTCTAATTTTCATCGCACTCACTCAAATATTTCCTCTTTATTGGTTAATCACCTTTTCTTTAAAAACCAACAATGAAATATTTGGAGATAATGTTTTAGGACTACCGGAGACGTGGCGCTGGGTCAATTACACCACTGCATTAAATGACGGAGGAATCCTTCTCTATTTTATGAACTCCGTCATCTATTCAGGATTAACCGTTTTAGTTGTTGGGATACTAACAGCCATGGCGGCGTACGCCATCGCAAGAATGCACTGGAAAAATAAAGCACTCGTTTTTTCCATATTCACCATAGGAATTATGATTCCCATTCAAGCTACACTATTGCCATTGTTCCAAATGATGGACTGGTTGGGCTTAAAAGGTGGCTATCTAGGCTTGCTTGTTCCTTATATCGCTTTCGGAATCCCCATGAGTATCATGATATTAACGGGCTTTTATAAAGCAATTCCTAGAGAAATGGAAGAAGCAGCATACATTGACGGCTGTGGAATCTTTCGAAGCTTTGTAACCATTATTTTGCCCATTATGCGACCGGCACTTGCAACAGCCTCAATCTTTACATTCCTCGGAACATGGAACGAGCTCATCTTTGCCAATACGCTCATTGATAGCTCAGCATACCGTACCCTTCCTGTTGGAATCATGTCCTTTGCCGGACAATATACAACCGACTGGGGACTTATCGGAGCCGGTATGGTTATCGCAACACTACCAACAATCCTCATCTACTTCTTGTTAAGTAATCAAGTGCAACAAAGCTTGATGGCAGGAGCAGTAAAAGGTTAGCCTGCATGTATGAAATACTTGCCCATGCAATGCGCCAAGTGGTTCTAAGGCTTATCAAAAGAGTCTGCAACGGATTCCAAACTCACTGTCGCTCAAACAGAGGAATCCTAAACTTGCAGACTCTTTTTTATTTCGCCAAGATCCACTAAGGCTGATGCAAAAGCGCGTATTTCATACATGCAGGCATTCGAGAAGATGCTTAGGTGTAAAATAAGAACTTTCGCATAAATCGAAGTGATTCTTCATTGGTGATGGAGCGAAAAAAAGAAAAGGATTCTACTGTCTGAGCGAAGGCGAGTTTAGAATCCTTTTTTTCGTCCCAGAAGCAATGCTAGAAGCACAAGATGTAATGCGTCTGAGAATATTTTGCTCTAAGCATCACTCCTATTATTTTTTTGCCCTTACTTGCCGATATACTATACAGAAGGAATTAAATAAGTGCCAAGGAGGGCAAAATTATGAAGTTAAAGTATTTACTTCTATTTTTGGTACTGTACTTTTTGTATTTCATAGGATTAGTGTATCAAAATCAAATACTCGGTGACATCTTATCACCGATCGTAACATTGATTGTTTTCATACCTACATTTTCAGGCTTTTTTCTCAAAGAAACGAATCGCTTGTTGAAACTCGCAGGATTATTTCTGTCCCTTTCGATTTTCGCATGGTTTGTCTTTGATCTTATGTGGGGTTTTTCTTCCTTGATTCTTCACATAGATCCTGAAGAAAATATGTTTATCGTTAATGGGTATTCATTTACCAATCTTTTTATTATTTTTTCATTAGTATGTTCAGGAACATTTCAAATTAAAAAATGGAATAAAATGCAAATGCTACTCGATACCTTCATGGTACTTATGAGTATAAGCCTTATTTTTTGGGTATTTGTGTTGGAAAAAAGTTCTGATCGATTAGAGATTATTGCATCCGATCCAATCGGGATGTGGTCTATAATCAGTAGTATTTTGATATATACCTGGACGAATATATGGTTTTTTTCTGTTCGCAATAATGAATCACCCTTTTTTCTTGGATTTGCTGCAGCGGGTGGGGTTATCTTCGCTTTAACCGATGTAAGCTTTTATTATTACTACTATTTTTTGGAGTATGAACCTAATTCTCTGTTGGATGGTGGATATATCATTGCCTTTACCTTAATGGGGATTGGCGGTTATATTAAAGCAAAAGGTTACGACAAAAAACAATCCAATCAATATGAAAAGGGTCAGTTGGAAATGATGCACTTTAAAAAAGAACTCATTTTCTTGCTAGTTCCCTTGCTGATGCTTATTTTTGAAGGTTATCAGACAGAGGTTTCTATTTTCACGCTAGGGATGACAATGTTCTATTTTCTCTTTACAAACTATACGCAAAATAATATCTATCGTGATGAATTATTAGCCAAAGAAAAAAACTACGTTTTACGTTTAGAAAAAGAGGTTCAAGAACGAACAGAAGAAATTGTGAAAATAATGAATACAGATATTGTGACAGGATTAAAGAATCGAAGATTTCTTGAAGAATATCTAGAGATGACTACAAACGCATTAAAAGAAAATGAAAAAATTCATTTGCTATATATTGAGCAGAACAAGTATAAAACGGTTCAATCAATTTATGGAAAAACAATTGCTGAAAAGGCATTAGAAGAATTGGGAAGACGTATGCAAAAAATCGTCGAACAGCACAATGGAATTCTAACGTCTTACGGTGAAAATAATTTTGTTGTGACATTCAAAACTCGGGAAGCCTATACATATATACTCGATGTTGCGGAGAAAATCGTCAGTATATGCAGTGATCGATATAGTATTGAGGACCATGATATTGGGATTACCTTGAACATAGGAATATCTTGCTATCCGTCAGATACCACGGATATTGATACGTTAATTCGAAATGCAGATACGGCTATGGTACAGGCAAAAGACGTGGGTGTAAATATAATCCGTCAATATGATCATCATATCGGCGCATATTTAGATCAAAGAGCACGTATAGAAATGAAGTTAAAAAAAGTTTATTTTGATAAAGAATTTTCCTTGCAATATCAACCACAGGTGTCAAGTATTGATGGAAGGATTATTGGCGTAGAGGCTCTATTACGATGGTACACACCAAGTGGAGAGTATATTCCGCCAAATATTTTTATACCATTAACCGAAGAAAACGGAATGATCTTTTCTGTGGGGCGTTGGGTTTTAAATGAAGCGGCTAAGCAACTGAGGTTGTGGAGAGATAGGTATGGAATCAATATCCGGATGGCCATCAATATATCAAGCAAGCAGTTAATGGAAGAAAATTTTCTTCAAGAACTAACAGAGACACTTATGGAATATGCCATTCCGACAGAATATTTTGAAATAGAAATCACAGAAAATGTTCAGTTAGAGAATAATGCAATGATAAAAAGCATGCTCCAAAAAATTCGGAAAATGGGAATTTCTATTGCTATTGATGATTTTGGAACAGGTTATTCATCATTACATTACTTAAAGGAATTACCGGTTGAACGCATAAAAATGGCCAAAGAACTGATTGATCATATTTCAGAGGATATTTACTCAAGGTCAATTGTCCAAATGGCCGTTAATGTAGCGAAAGTAAAGGGGATAAAAGTAATCGCTGAGGGGGTAGAGACAAAAGAGCAATGGGAGTGCTTAAAAGAATTGCAATGTGATGAGATACAGGGGTATTTATTTTCTAAGCCATTGAGTCCAAGAGATTTAGAGGAACAATGGTTAACATCAAAGATGTCTAGAAAGGACGTGCTCGTATGAAAATCAAATGGAAGATTAGCTTAATCACCACAGGCATCATCATTGCGTTGACACTTACAATTGTTGTTTTTATGCATTTTGAAACCAGTAATTTAGTCATGAATGAAACAAATCACGAATTACAGAACTATTCTAACTTAGGATTGCAGTTAATTAATAAAAGCTATCCGGGCGAGTGGAGTATTCAAGAGGGAAACTTGTTTAAAGGTGATATCATGATGAACGATAATACAGAGATCATTGATGAAATCACAGCTGATGTCGATATTTTGGTGACTGTTTTTCAAGGAGATACACGTGTGACAACGAATGTATCGGATGCCAATGGCCAACGACAAGTAGGAACACAAGCCTCTGATGCAGTTGTTGAGCAGGTATTAAGGCGAGGCCAAGTCTATTCCGGTACAGCAGATATTTTAGGTCGAACATCACAAACGGTATATGTTCCCATTAAGGACAATGCCGGAGACATCATAGGGATGTGGTTTGTCGGAGTCTATATGGATGAGGTTGCTGACAGCATCAATAGTGCCATGCTTCTTGTTGTTGCCTTGGCAGTCATATTGCTAATTATAAGTAGTTCCTTAACCTTTGTTTTCGGGAGCTTGTTGGCAAAAAAACTATATATGGTCCAAGAGCGTATGAAATCCATGGAGCAAGGCCAATTTAATATCGAGTTTCCGGAAGTATTGCTATCACGAAAAGATGAAATCGGGCAAATTGCAAATTCAGCAAAAGTCATGAAGGAACAGATTATGGAGGTTCTTGAAGGCATAAAAAGTGAATCTGAAAAGCTCAAGCTTTCTGCAACAGAGGCATTTAGCGATATGGAAGTTGTTCACGGAAGCATTGAAGATATTTCAGCGGCAACAGAACAACTCTCAGCAGGTATGGAACAAACATCAGCATCAACAGAAGAAATGAATGCATCAGCGACGGAGATCGAAGTTGAAGTGGAAAACATGAAAGATAAAACATACTCTGGCGAGACCCTTGCAAAAGAAATTAAAAATAGGGCCGGAAAATTAAAAGAAGAAACCATGGCTTCATATAACAATGCAACAGGTATTTATGAAAAAACAAATCAACAACTGAGAGAATCAATAGAAAAAACGAATGCAATCGAAGAAATCAAAGAATTGTCACAAACCATTATGGCAATTACGTCTCAGACAAATCTATTAGCTTTAAACGCTGCAATCGAAGCTGCCCGCGCAGGCGAAGCCGGAAAAGGGTTCGCAGTCGTTGCAGACGAAATACGAAAATTGGCTGAAGATTCAAAACAAGCAGTGTCAAGAATTAATGATATAACGGAAAATGTATCGGATGCCGTTATCAGCATGGTTCAAGACTCGGAAGAACTACTGGGATTTGTAGATACACAAGTGCTTAAAGACTATAAACTCTTTGTAAAAACCAGTGATCAGTATAATCAAGATTCAGATCAAGTTCAAGACGTCGTTACAGACATCAACAAAGTCGCGGCACAACTCTTCGCGACTATTCAACAGATTCGTTTAACCATCGACGAAATATCAAGAGCCTCAGCAGAAGGTGCCGAGGGAACCAACCTCATTGCCGAAAAACTAACCGACATCGCCTTAAAATCAGATGATGTCCTCACCCGTACAACAGAAAATCAACAAAGTGCCAACCGATTAGATGAGAAGGTAGGGTACTTTAGTGTATAGGAGAAAAGGTTGACGCATAAAATAGTTGCCGATTCATTTCGCTAAATGGTTCTAACGTTTATAAAAAGCGTGTGCAACGGATTCCAAACTCACTGACGTTCAGACAGAGGAATCCTTAACTTGCACACGCTTTTCATTTCACGAAGAACCATTAAGCTTATGAAAAAGCACCTATTTTATGCGTCAACCTTTCAACATACTCAAGCGACAGCGTATAGGAAGATATGTAGGTGTAAAATAGGAACTTACGCATGAGTCGTAGAGATTCTTTATTGGTGATGAGGCGAAAAAAAGAAAAGGATTCTACTGTGTGAGCGTAAGCGAGTTTAGAATCCTTTTTTCGAATCAGAACCAATATTAGAAGCACAAGATGAAAAGCGTCGGAGATTATTTTATGCTATAGGAAAGTCCTACTTTAGCTTTCTGCTTTGAAACGTAGCAGAAAGCGTCAAGGACCTTTCCCTCCGCGAACAATATCTCTTCGAGATAACGCGACAGAGTCGCTTTGTTATACCTAATATCTCCCCTTTTGCATCCTCATGGAATACTGCTTAGGTGTTTCTCCATAGAACTTTTTGAACAAATTGATGAAGTAAGATATATTTTCGTAGCCGAGAGCGTAACAGACATCGGTTACGTTTTTTTCTTTGAGATCTTCTTTAGCCGCTTTGAGCTTAATGAGGTGTTGAAATTCTTTGGGGCTAAATCCCGTTTCTTGCTTGAATCTTGAGGAAAGATTCGACGCGGACATATTGAGTTCATAAGCAATGGATTGAATGGAAACACTGCTATATATGGTCTCTTTTAATGTGCGAATGGTGAATTCAATGGGGTCGTTTTTGATGTCAAAGGAATTGTCCCGTAGACATTGGTTCTTGATTAAGTGATAAGCTAATTCTTGTGAGGTAAGGTCAATTAAAAAACCTTTATCCGGATTATTGGTAGAAAAAAGTTTTTTGATGCGAGTTAGAGGATCTTCAATGCTTTGAATAGTATGAGCATGAATTCGATCAGGGTTTTCGTCAAAAAGATCGCAATTATATTTATCTTGAATATGTTTTTTTGTGGTTTCAATCAGTTTGTCGCTTAGTTCAAAAACAACCGCTTGGGTATTTTCTTTGATGTGCATTTTTACACTTGAATGTGGTGGGAGTAGGATAAATTCGGATGTGGAATAGTCAAAGTTTTGACCGGCGTTAATAGTCACATTTTTTTCGCCATCGATAATGGTGCAGACACGATTATAGGCATAGGAACGGTAGGTTCCGGAATACCCTTTGGGAAGATCATAATACAATATTTTTAGATATTCGGTTTCATAATCATGGTGATATTCTAAGCAACGGTCAAAATTATTTAACATAGAAAACCCTCCAAAAATCTATAGCAATTTTGATGTTAAAGATACTAATAATACTATCATAAATGGTAAAAGTTAACAATGAAAAAAGAATCAAGAATAAAAATATGTGATGTTTTTTGAAAGTATCGAATAGTTTAGCAAAGAAAAATTCGTTATAATGTATATATACTTATATTTGATGGAGGGGGAAAGCATATGCAGTATAAAAAAAAGAAGATGATTATTATTGGAGTCGTCGTTGTTATCATTTTTATACTTTTTGTTGGATGGAGAAGTGCAAGTCAGAGTAGACAAAAGGAACCGATTCGCCTTGCAACAACAACAAGTACAGAAAACAGTGGGCTACTTGAACATATTCTTCCGGAGTTTATTGAGAAATACAATAGAGAGGTTAAAGTCATTGCAGTCGGTAGTGGAAAAGCTTTTCAAATGGGAAGAGATAAGGAAGCGGATGTTTTGCTGGTTCATGACCGGGCCGGTGAAGATGCATTTGTCGAGCAAGGGTTTGGTGATTATCGATATGATGTGATGTATAACGATTTTGTTCTTGTCGGACCCATGGAGGATGGACTTATAAGGCAAGAAGAGCGGGGAAATATCCTTCTGGGGCTAAAGAAGCTTCATCAAGAAGGAAAAGCATATATCTCACGTGGAGATGATTCCGGCACACATAGAAAAGAGTTAAGACTTTGGAGTGCGGCTGAAATCGAACCGGAGAGTGGAAACTATATCTCCGTTGGAAAAGGTATGGGTGAGACTCTGATTATGGCAGATGAACAACTGGCCTATACACTAACGGATCGAGCAACATACCTTGCCATGCAAGAGGAGTTGGATATCGGTATTGTTATCGAAAATGATACTTTATTATTTAATCCCTATGGCATTATCCCAGTTAGTGCTGAAGGGGCAGACTGGATTAATCAAGAAGGCAGTCAAGAATTTATTGATTGGATATGTTCAGATGAGGTCCAAGAAAAAATCGGACAATATGGTGTTGAGGAATTTGGGCAAGCCTTATTTATCCCAAACCACCAATAGAAAAATTGAGTCAGGAGTGAGACGGTGGACTATATTATTGAAGGCATTATAGAAGGATTCAAACTACTGATTGGTCTGGACCAAGACGTATATAGGATTATTGGATTATCCGTTTTTGTGTCATCATTATCAACACTGCTTGCAGCAATTATTGGTGTTCCCCTTGGAATTTACACAGGGCTAAAAAATTTTCCCCTAAAAACAACCTATGCACGTCTCGTGTATACCCTGATGAGCTTGCCCCCGGTTGTTGTTGGCCTTGTTGTTGCCTTATTCTTGTCGCGAAAGGGACCGTTAGGCTTCATGGGATTTTTGTATTCGCCTACGGCAATGATTATCGCTCAAACTTTGCTAGTCACCCCTATTATTGTCGGCAATGTTTTTAATCATACCAAGGAACATGGTTTGACTGTATATAATTTAGGGAAAACCTTAGGCGCAGGACGTCTTGAACGTTTTTTTCTCTTGTTGAGTGAACTTCGGGTTGCGGTTTTAATCGCCCTTGTATCCGGACTTGGTCGCGCCATATCAGAAGTTGGTGCAGTGATGATCGTTGGTGGTAATATTCAAGGCTCAACCCGAGTCATGACCTCCTACATTGCTATGAATCATAATATGGGAAATTACGGAATGTCAATTGCCATGGGGATGGTTCTCCTGGTCATTGCATTCTTGCTCAATTCAATCCTATACACATATATGGAAGGTGAAAAACATGAAACTATCCATACAAAATCTTAAACAATGTCATGGAAAAAAAGAGGTCTTGTATATCCCGCAAATGGAGTTCTGTGAAGGTAAGGTATATGGGATTATAGGTCCCAACGGTTCCGGAAAAAGTACCTTTTTGCGATTGATTGCAGGCCTTGAGCAACCTATCTCAGGAACAATTGACTACCATGAAAAAAATATTAAGCAAGGGTCGATAAAAGATGTGACCTACATGGAGCAAAAACCCTATATGCTAAAACGTAGTGTATATGAGAACATTGCCTATCCCCTTCGTATAAGGGGAGAAGAAGAAACATCTATCCGAAGGAAAGTCTATGCCCTGATGGACCAACTGGAGTTGGGCCCTTTAGAACATCAGAATGCCAAAAGCCTCTCTGGAGGCGAAGCGCAAAAAGTCGCCCTAGCACGTGCAATGGTTTTTGAACCGGCCCTCCTACTTATGGATGAGCCAACAGCGAATTTAGACCAAAAAACTCGTAAACTTATTGAAAACATGATTAGGCAACGCCATAAAGATCCTCACAGAATTACCATCATGGTTACTCATGATGACCTTAGTGAACAAAAGATTTTTGATGAAATCATTTATATTGAGGAGGGAAAGTTATGTATACTGTCGGTGTAATAACGGCCAGTGATTTAGGAGCACAAGGAAAGCGGGAAGATCTTAGCGGTAAGATGATACAAACCATTGTCGAAGAATATGGCTATATCGTCAAAAGCTACGCTATGCTTCCGGATGAAAAAAACATGTTAAAAGAAAAGATGATTCAAATGGCTGATGAACAACACGTTAACTTAATCTTGACAACCGGTGGAACAGGCTTTAGCCAAAGAGATATCACACCGGAAGCTACACTTGAAGTCATTGAAAAGCCAGTTCCCGGTATCGCGGAAGCTATCCGAAATAATAGTTTTAAAATCACACGCCGAGCGATTTTATCCCGAGGTATTTCAGGAATTCGGGGGCAGACCCTCATTATTAACTTACCCGGTAGCCCTAAAGCAGTCAAAGAGTCTCTAATTTTTATTATAGAAGAACTCGAACATGGAATCAATATACTCACCGGTGATGCAAAAGAATGTGGGGGATCTTAAGTGAAAATGGATTTTTTGTCAGTCAAAACGATTGAACAAGCACAAGACATACTCAAACAAATGGCAGAATCGCAGACGCCTAAAGTGAAAGAGATTCCGCTAGAGAAAGCCTTAGGAAAGATTTTAGCCCATGACGTCTATGCTCAAGAAAACGTACCTTCCTTTAACCGGTCGACCGTGGATGGATATGCTGTTTATTGTCAAGATGTATTCGGTGCATCGGAAAGTATCCCTGCCATTCTTCAGATGAAAGGGTCTGTTGATATGGGGCGTCAAGCTCCAAAAGCCTTGAATCCGGGAGAATGTGTCTATGTGCCGACCGGAGGAATGCTGCCGGAACATACAGAAGCCATGGTGATGATCGAATACGCGGAAAAACTCGATGAAGAGACCATTTTAATCTACAAGCCTGCAAGCCATGGCCAAAATATTTCCTATGCAGGAGATGATGTGGGCCAAGGTGAAAAAATATTAGGACAAGGTAGAAAATTATCGGCCTATGATATAGGAATTTTAGCCGCAATGAATCTTGCAAAGGTTTCAGTTGTTTTATCTCCGCAAGTAGCTATTCTCTCGACCGGCGATGAGGTGGTTGATGTGGGTCAAAGCTTAAAGCCCGGTCAGATTTACGATATCAATGGGTATGCATTAGGTGGGCTTATTGAGTCTTATGGAGCCCATCTTGTCTATAAAAAGATTGTTATCGATGACTTTGACTTGTTAAAAGAAACAATGGATGAGGCCTTAGAAGAAAGCGAGATGGTCTTGCTTTCCGGAGGAAGTTCAGTCGGTGCTAAAGACTATACAAAAAAACTCATTGAGTCTTATGAAGATGGAGACGTATTCGTTCATGGCTTAGGCATCAAACCGGGAAAACCGACCATTTTAGGAAGAATCGGTCAAAAGCCCGTCTTTGGTTTACCCGGTCATCCCGTTTCGGCTTTAATGGTTTGCCAACAAACGGTCAAAATCTATCTCAGCCATTTAATGGGAAAAGAAGAACGTCCTATATACCTGTGGGCAACCTTATCCGGAAATGTACATAGTTCTCCGGGAAAGACAACCTATCAAATCGTTTCGTTGCAAGAAGAGGTCCAAGATTGGATTGCAGAGCCCTTATATGGAAAGTCAGGAATGATTCATCTACTAACAGAAGGCATGGGCTATTTCGAAATCGAAAAAGATCGGGAAGGTTATCATCAAGGAGAACGCATCAGAGTTTATCCATTAAGGGAAGGGAGTTTATAGATGGAGCGAAAAGTCTATATTGATAATCAGCCATTAGAAGAAGCGCTAAAGTTATATTTGGATTCCGGAGAGCTCCGTGTTGAAGCGGATTCTATTGATATCGGTGACGCCTTTGACCGTGTAACCATGGAACCCATATATGCCAAACGATCCTCTCCCCATTATCATGCCTCAGCCATGGATGGGATTGCAGTTCGGTGTGAGGCCACCTTCGGAGCAACGGAGCGAAGACCCATAACCTTAAGAGAAGGTGAGGATTTTGTCTATGTAAATACCGGAAACCCACTGCCGGACGCTATGGATAGTGTCATTATGATTGAAGACGTTGACGACATCGGCTATGGAGAAATTCGTATTATGGCCCCTTCATATCCATGGCAACATGTCCGCCCTGTGGGTGAAGATATTGTTAAGGGAGAGATGATTCTACCCTCCAAGCATCGAATTCGAGCCTTAGACATGGGGGCATTGATTAGTGGCGGTCTTACAAGGATTAAGGTCTATCCCCGTGTGACCGTTGGGGTTCTTCCTACAGGCAGTGAGATCAGAAAATACACAGAATCCATCGAAAAAGGAAGCCTTGTGGATTCAAATTCAAAAATGTTTGAAGGCATGATTTTAGATAATAATGGAATTCCTACATTATATGACCCGGTAGCGGATGATTGGGATTTGCTGAAAGCGGCTATTCAAAAAGGGGCCAAAAATAATCAAATACTGGTCATTAATGCAGGGTCATCGGCCGGTTCAAAAGATTATACTGTCGATTTAATCCGCCAACTCGGGGAAGTTATTGTTCACGGCATTGCGATAAAACCCGGTAAGCCAACCATACTCGGGCGCATTGGACAGTCTTGGGTTATAGGTATTCCGGGATATCCGGTTTCAGCATATTTTGCCTTTGAAAGTTTTGTCAAACCTCTTATGGAGCGCCTAACCGGTTATCAGTCAAAGGCAGAAAACCTTGAAGCTATTTTATCTCAACGGGTAATGTCATCTTTAAAGCATGAAGAGCGGGTGCGAGTCACTTTAGGTTATGTGAATGGACGGTGTATTGCTACTCCCTTAAGTCGTGGAGCCGGTAATACCATGAGTTTAGTCAAAGCAGATGGCGTGTTAACGATCCCGCGGCATTTAGAAGGCATCGAAGGTGGCAGCCAAGTCACCATAGGCTTATTAAAAAAACGTGAAACGATTCAAAAACGCTTACTCTTGATTGGTAGTCATGATTTGATTTTAGATGTATTGGCAGACCAATTGCCAATAGCCTCAGGACACGTGGGCAGTATGGGTGGATTGCTGACCTTGCGAAAAGGTGAGTGTCATCTAGCACCGATTCATTTATTAGACCCGGAGACGGGGACATATAATACATCCTATGTTAAAAAATATTTTCCTCAAAAAGAGATGTTGCTCATCACCGGAATTAAACGACTTCAAGGATTAATGGTTCAAGCGGGGAATCCAAAGCGTATTCAGGGATTTGAAGATTTAAGCAAAGAAAATATTATTTTCATTAATCGACAAAAGGGATCAGGCACCAGACAGTTGCTGGACTATCAACTTAAAGCAAAAGAGATCCCTTCAGAACAGATACAAGGCTATCAGCGAGAAATGAATACCCACATGGCTCTTGCCGCCGTCGTTCAATCCGGTGGAGCAGATGTTGGCTTAGGGACCTATTCAGCGGCAAAAGCTATGGATTTAGATTTTATACCGGTTGGATATGAATCTTATGAATTTTTGCTTGAAGCCTCATTCATAGATGATGTACGCGTACAAGAGCTGATAAAAATTTTAAAATCTGAACGATTTGCTAATATCCTGACAGATATTGGTGGCTATGAACTCGACAAGCCGGGGACTATAAGAAAAGTAGGTGAATAATCATGAGAGATTTCCACAATCGTCGAATCAACTATCTTCGATTATCCGTCACCGATTTATGCAATTTAAGGTGTCGCTATTGTATGCCGGAACAAGGCATCGAAAAAAAGAATCATCAAGAGATATTAACTTTTGAACAAATCTCTACCTATGTAGATACACTCGTCCACATGGGCATTGATAAAATTCGAATTACCGGAGGGGAACCTCTCGTTCGAAAAGATATTTTAACCTTGCTAAGCGCCATTGGACACCATAAAGAGATTAAGGAATTTACCCTAACTACCAATGGCCTTTTGCTCAAGTCAATGGCTAGTGCCCTAAAAGAAGCCGGGATTCAGCGTGTAAATATTAGTTTAGATTCGTTGAATCCTGAAAAGTTTCGAAAGATGACGCGGGGAGGAGACTTATCCGATGTCATCGAGGGAATTGAAGCGGCAGAAAAGGCCGGATTGACGCCTATAAAAATTAATGTGGTCCTTATTGGTGGATTTAATGATGACGAGATTGAAGACTTCATCCGACTGACAGTAAACAGAAAAATTGACGTTCGCTTCATTGAGCTCATGCCAATCGGTGAAGTGGCCCATTGGTCCTTGGAAAACTTTATCTCAGCAGATACAGTCTTGCAAAAGGTGCCCGAGCTAATAAAAGCGGATGACACAGAGCATGGATCGCCGGCTGTTCATTATCGCTTGCCTTATGGGCAAGGACGGGTTGGATTGATTCGACCGATTTCATGTAAATTTTGCAAAGACTGTAATCGGATACGCTTGACGTCTGCTGGACAACTTAAATACTGCTTGCATTCAAACGATGCCCTTGATTTGCGACAAATCCGGCAAGAACCGGAAGCCTTAGAAAAAGCGATTCAGGACTTTATTATGAAAAAACCGTATGAACATCAACTGGAAGACGGCTGTTATAGTCTAGCCAATATGGTTGGAATCGGTGGATAGGGGGAGAAAAAATGCTAACACACTTTAATGATCATGGTCGAGCCCATATGGTGGAGGTCACGGATAAAGAGGACACCTTGCGTCAAGCGACGGCCTATGGAAGCATCAAGATGGCTACAACAACTATTCAACATATCACAAAGATGGGAATTAAAAAAGGGGATGTGCTAGGAGTTGCCCAGGTTGCAGGGATTATGGGGGCAAAAAAAACCGCGGATCTTATTCCTATGTGTCATCCGCTTATGCTCACCGGAGTAAATCTTGAATTTAGAATTCAAGAAGATGCCATTGGCATTAAGGCGACAGTAAAAACAAGGGGAAAAACCGGTGTTGAGATGGAAGCACTGACAGCCGTCTCAACCGCAGCTTTAACTATTTATGATATGTGTAAAGCGGTGGATAAAGAGATGGTAATTGAAGGCATTCATCTTGCTGAAAAAACCGGTGGAAAATCAGGAACATATCGAAGGGAGGACGATTATGGAAAAAACGCTTGGTAAAGTAACAGGAATTAATATAAGTAAAGTAAAAGGGGTTATAAAAGAACCTATTCCTGAAGGTCTTTTTATTGAAGAACATGGATTAGACGGTGATGCCCACGCAGGAAAATGGCATCGACAGGTGAGCTTGTTGGCCCAAGAGAGTATTGATAAGATGACAAGCATTGGTATTAAGGGTCTATGCAGTGGAAAATTTGCAGAGAATATTACAACCTCCGGGGTCATTTTGCATGAACTACCCGTAGGGACAGTGCTTCACATTGGCGACACCATTCAAGAAGTCTCTCAAATCGGCAAAGAATGTCATTCTGGCTGTGCGATTAAGGTACAAGTGGGCCAGTGTATTATGCCAAAAGAAGGCATATTTACACGTGTTTTAAAAAGCGGAAAAATCAAAATAGGGGATGAAATTATCCAAAAAATATGATAAAATAATAGTAACTAAATATGAGAATCTCAATAACAAATCCGAGTTAGTAACTCTAAAGCAAATGCCATGAGAGCTAACCAATGGGTTGTGTGGGAAACCGCTAAACCTCCCGCGTTTGGAAAGGATTGTTACATAAATGTTACTGTCAACGATTATGTAGTCTATTATTTTCAAAGCGAGGAGGTTTTTTATGTACGCATTTGTAGGAAAAGTATTACGCATTAATCTAACTGAAGGAACAAGCAAAGTAGAGGATTTAGATCCCATACTTGCTGAAAAATTTGTCGGTGGCCGTGGTTTGGCTACAAAAATGTATTCTGATGAAGTTCCGGTAGAAGTAGATGTATTTGCGCCGGAGAACAAACTTTTTATTGCAACAGGTCCTTTAACAGGAACACCAACGCCAACCGGTGGTCGATATATGGTAGTCACCAAGTCCCCATTAACCGGAACCATTGCATCATCCAATTCGGGTGGATACTGGGGACCGGAACTCAAATTTGCCGGATATGACATGGTTATTGTGGAAGGAAAGGCAGAAAATCCAGTCTATGTCATGATTGAAGACGACAAAGTAGAGATTAGAGATGCTTCCCATGTTTGGGGAAAAGTCGTTTCAGAAACCACAAATACCTTAGCAAAAGAAGCACCGGAAAAAGCGAGGATTCTTGCCATAGGACCGGCCGGAGAAAAACTTTCAAAAATGGCCTCCATTATGAATGATTTTGACCGTGCAGCAGGACGTTCGGGTGTTGGTGCTGTCATGGGATCCAAAAATCTCAAAGCAGTCGTTGTACGCGGAACAAAATCAGTCGAGATCGCTGACCCGGAAAAACTACGAAGTGTTGTCAAAGAATGTAACGCAAAGATTCGTGAAAATGGTGTAACCGGTCAAGGTTTACCGGCTTATGGAACGGCAGTTTTAGTCAATATTATCAATGAAAACGGGGTATTCCCAACCAATAACTTCCAAACATCCCAATTTGACAAAGCAGAAGACACAAGTGGTGAGCTACTTGCCGAAAAATACCTAGTACGTAAAGATCCATGTTATCGCTGTCCGATTGCCTGTGGACGTTACTGTAAAGTAGACGATGTTGAAGGTGGCGGCCCTGAATATGAAACCATATGGGCCTTTGGTGGTGACTGTGGTGTGGATGATCTCGGTGCCATTATTAAAGCCAACCACTGGTGTAATGAAATGGGCTTAGATACTATTTCAACAGGAGCAACGATTGCAGCAGCTATGGAACTATATCAACGTGGCCATATCAAAGACGAAGACCTTGAGGGCCTTTCCTTAGAGTTTGGTAATTCAGAAGCTGTTATTGAATGGACAAAACGCATCGGACTTCGTCAAGGTTTAGGCGATAAAATGGCAGAAGGATCTTATCGTTTAGCCGATAGCTATGGTGTTCCGGAATTATCCATGACCGTTAAAAAACAAGAACTTCCGGCCTATGATCCGCGTGCAATTCAAGGACAAGGTCTTCAATATGCGACATCCAATCGTGGGGGTTGCCATGTGAGAGGTTACTTGATATCACCGGAAATATTAGGTCTTCCTGAAAAGTTAGATCGCTTCACGCTAGAAGGCAAAGCAAACTGGGTAAAAATATTCCAAGATTTCACAGCTTTTATTGATTCATCTGGCTTATGCTTATTTACGTCTTTTGCAATGGGAGCAGCCGATTATGCTGAGATGGTCAGCGCAGCAACCGGTTTTGACCTTACAGCTGAAAAAGTTCTGGAAGCAGGAGAACGTATCTGGAATATTGAGCGTCTATATAACTTGCGAGCAGGTATTGATCCATCACAAGATACACTTCCTAAGCGTCTATTGGAAGATCCGATTGAAGCAGGACCCTCCAAAGGAAATGTGGCGAGATTATCTGAGCTGCTTCCTGAGTATTATGAATTACGTGGATGGACGGCAGAAGGGATACCTTCAGAAGAACGTGTAACGGCATTAGGATTATAAATAAACAAAAAGATTTAAAAGATTCAATCTGAAAAAGTTTGAGGGCTGAGATTTTCAGTCCTCTTTCTACTCATAAAGTCCTATATTTTAGGAGGAAACATGAAAAAAGTATATTTGGAATTAACGGACCGCTGTAATCTAAACTGCCGATTTTGTTATCGTCAAACATGGACGCAAGCTCCGTCAGATATGGATCCGGAACTTATTGATGCCTGTATTTGCGAAATCAAGTCTATGGACAATGTTGAAGAAGTTGTTTTAGGTGGAATCGGTGAACCTACCTATTTTCAAGGAATAGAAAAGGTTATAGAGGAATTAAAAGACAAGAAGATAACGATGACAAGCAATGGATCCAGTATCAGTGACGCCTTAGCCAAAGTATGTGTTCAACACGTCAATCATTTGATTATTTCAGTGGATGGAATGGATGAAACCTTTTATGCACTCCGCCAATTTCCCTTGCAAGAATTAATAAAAAATGTCGACAAAATTGTAGCACTCAAAGAAGCCAACCAATCTTCCCTTCCAAAGATCTCCTTTCAAATGGTTCTGACCACGATGAATATGCATGAAATCAAGGATGTGATTGAACTGGCAGCTAGGCACGGAGTCGCTCAAGTGATTTTATCAAATATTGTGCCAACTCAAGAAGAAGACCTTGAACTCGTGCCCTATTTTATGTATGAAAAAGAACCACTATATTCCATTTTAAGAGCAGCAAGTACAAAAGCATTAATTAAGCGTTTAGAACTACACATACCCGAGACTCGGTTAAAAACAGAACGCCACTGCCGATTTATTGAAGAAGAATCCATGATGGTTAATGTAAAAGGTCAAGTCGTGCCATGTTACCGCTTTGCCCATAATGGAACAGAGTTTGTTTTCGGACGAAAAAAAGACATTAAAATGCATAGTTTCGGCACGGTGCTTAATCAAAGTTTAAGAGAGATTTGGAATCAGCCATCCTATGTCAATTATCGAAGTATTGTTCACAATAATCACTACCCTTCATGTATGGACTGCGATTTAGTTGATGGATGTGATATGGCCAGAAATGCCGAATTTGATTGTTTTGGTAACACGCCCTCCTGTGCAGATTGCCTTTGGGGACGAAAAATCGTTTATTGTGTTTAAAAATTTATTGAGTATAGGAGGTTTGCCATGATTATAACAGTAAAATTTTTTGCCACGCTACGTGATGGTCGAGGAAAAGTGCAGGTCCTTGAAGTAGAAGAGCCAACAAGAACACGTGACATCATAAATCGCTTTGACATTCTAGAAGAAGACGTTGCCATCTTACTCATTAATGGACGGGATGGAGACCTAGATAGGCCATTAAAAGATCAAGATGTTTTGTCCATATTTCCACCGGTAGGAGGTGGGTGAGATGGCAACCATGCATCGTTATGATCGCAACAAAAACTGTATTAGCGCAGTTGAACAAGAAGGCTTAGCTCAGGCTAGAGTCTGTGTCATTGGTTGTGGAGGCCTCGGTGGATATAACATCGAGATGCTTGCCCGGGTCGGTATCGGACACATTAGCGCCATCGATGGGGATGTCTTTGATGTCAGCAATCTCAACCGTCAACTCTACTCGGACATGGATGTCATTGGTCAAGGAAAAGCCGACGTCGCAGCTAGACGCGTCCATGCATTTAATCCGGATATTACGATCACACCAATAAAAGCCTTTGTAAGTGAAGAAAACGCAAAAGAATTACTGGAAAACCATGATATCATTGTCGATTCCCTCGACAATATCGAGACCAGAAAAACAGTTGCTAAACTCTGCCAGCAATTAAATATTCCCTTCGTTTATGGTGCCATTGCCGGTTGGTACGGACAAGTCTCTACCATCATGCCCGGCGACCAAACCCTAGAAAAACTCTACCGAAGCAAGGTAAAAAGCGGAGCAGAAAAAAAACTCGGCAACCCATCCTTCACACCGGCCCTCATCGCTTCCATGCAAGTGGCGGAAGTCGTCAAAATTCTGACTCAAAAGGGCGACATCCTGCAAAATAAAGTGCTCTTCATCGATACCCTCGATCACGAATATTGGGTTCAACCGCTACTTGAGTAGACCAAAAGAGATGTCTGAGTATAAAATATTCACCGACGTATTTCATCCTAGGATTCTAACCTAGCTGCTGAGAGGAAAAAAAACGGATTCCAAACTCGCTGTGGCTCAGACAGAGGAATCCTTTTCTTTTTTGCCTCCCATCATCGAGGAAGAATCCCATGGATTCATACGAAAGCTCATATTTTACACTCAGACATCTGCTAAGATCAAAGAAAGTAGCTTGTAAGAGGAGAATATCTGAGTATAAAATAATCACGGACGTATTTCATCCTAGGATTCTAACCTAGCTGCTGTGAGGAAAAAAAAGGATTCCAAACTCGCTGCAGCTCAGACAGAGGAATCCTTTTCTTTTTTGCCCTCTCATCATCGAGGAAGAATCCCATGGATTCATACGAAAGCTCATATTTTACACTCAGACATCTATTAGGATCAAAGAAAGTAGCTTGAAAGAGAGGGACTGTTTGAGTATAAAATAATCACGGACGTATTTTATCCTAGGATTCTAACCTAGCTGCTGTGAGACAAAAAAACGGATTCCAAACTCGCTGCAGCTCAGACAGAGGAATCCTTTTCTTTTTTTCTCTCTCATCATCGAGGAAGAATCCCATGGATTCATACGAAAGCTCATATTTTACACTCAGACATCTGCTAAGATCATGAGAAAAGGGGAAGGTTTTATAAATTTCCACCACCCTTGACAACCTACAAAAGTAATACTTTTGCATGCCATCAAGGGCAAGTCAGAACACGTTCTGATGGTTAGTAAAAAAACTCTGCTCAGAATCAAGAAACAGATTTCGGAATTAGTGACTAAGATTTGTTTGTGGATTATAATATAGATAAGAAGATGCCTGTACACAAAAAATGAACTTTCGCATGAATCTTATTTTATTTTTTTTGAATGCGTGCGGGTCAAGAATGAGTTTTTGGTATAAGTATTAGAGTTTCTTCGTGAAAAGAAAGACGTATGCAAGGCAAGGATTCCTCTGTTTGAGCGTAAGCGAGTTTGGAATCCGTTGTATACGTCTTTCTTAAACGAATAGAAACTCAATACGCAATACCTTAACAAATTGTTGGCCCGCACGCATAGTAAAAAAGGATAAAAAAATAGCACCTGAGCTCGGAGCCAGATGCTATGTAAAGGATGAGGGGGAGAGTATTTAATATGTAAGAGGTAACTATTTCTTACAGTTACTATAATACAGTAGAAATATGTCCGTGATATGCAATAAGTGTGAATGAATTGTAAATAAATACCCGGAAAATAAAAGTTAAAATTGTAGCTATTATAGTATAAAATATCTATATAAAATAGCTATAATTAGGTGTATAATATATGACATAATAGCTAAAAAATGGAGGTATATATGATGAGAATAGCTACAACAACTTTGCAAAATTCTTTTGGAAAATATCTAAAGATGGCAAGTGAAGGCAAAATGATCTTTATTGAAAAAAATCAAAAACCAGTTGCAGTATTGAAGGGTATTGGAGAAGAGGAACGCTTTTATATACGTGAAGAAGCCACAAAATATGAAAGCCCCAAGCGATATACTTATGAAGAGTTCTTGGAGATGAGTAATGATGAAGATAATGTGAAACAGTATGAGCTCATCGACGGACAAATATATATGTTAGCGTCGCCTAGATTTCCTCATCAAGTGGCTCTTAATGAGATTTTTGGGCAATTGTATAATTGGTTTAAAAGTAAGGATTGCATTCCCTTAACAGCCCCATTTGATGTAAAACTTTTTGGAGAAGCAGATAAGTTTGAGGATAATCCTAATGTAGTTCAACCGGATATTTTAGTCATCTGTGATCAAGATAAGATAAAGGAAGACGGAACCTATGACGGAATTCCTACATTAGTGGTTGAGGTCTTATCACCATCAACAAAGTCAAAGGATATCATGAAAAAGTCACAGTTATATATGGAAAGTGGCATAAAAGAATACTGGGTCGTTGACACAGATATGAAACATATGATTATCTACAGTTTTGAAGAACGAAAACTTAAAGAACAGCAAATCGTTAATGGTGGAGCTAGCGGAAAGTCCTTGGCTTTTGAAGGCTTGATTATTGATACAAAAGATGTGTATATGAAGGATGCAAAGGGGTAGAGTTCTATGAGCGATGTTTCAAAGACAAGTATATTTGATTATAGAGACATTAAAACTTCAAAAAATAGAGTTGAGTATATGATAAATGGTCAGAGTATATATAAAGGATATATAGACGGCCTTAAGAAAATTTTTGAAGACTATGTTGTTGTAATATTTGCGATTGAATCAAATCGAGATGAAAATAATGTATTGCCTAATTCACTCAACGCTGAGAGTTATATCAAAAAATATAAAGATGAACAATTAAGAATGAAAATGTACGAAGATGCATTTGTGTTTTTTTCAAAAAAGGATGCAAGTAAAAGTGTAAACGTATTAAAGCAATTATTTAAATTAACGATGGCCGAAGAATATGTTGATGATTATAAAGTAGATGATATATATGAATAGAAGACGGTTCGCTAAGCGTCTTGAATTTGTTTACGCTTGATGATATAGAAAAAGATGCCTGCATACAAAATATGAACTTTCACATAAATCTTAGTGCTTCTTCGTTGGCAATGACGTAAAAAAAGAAGAGGATTCCTCTGTTTGAGCGTAAGCGAGTTTGGAATCCGTTTTTTTGCGTCAGCGCCAGCGTTAGAAGCACAAGATGAAATGCGTTGGAGAATATTTTGTATGCAGGCATCATATTTCTCATAAAAACAATCGTAAACAAAAAAAGAGCACCTAAGCTCGAAGCCAGGTGCTATTGTAAAGGATGAGGGGGAGAGTATTTAATATGTAAGAGGTAACTAATTCTTACACTTACATAGTACAATACAGTTATGGCTAAAAAATGTATACTTTATGAACATTTTGTTAATTATGCAAAGAAATCTTTAAGTTTCATTTAAGAGGACCATGTGAAGGTGATCTTCCCATTGGCCGCAGATTTTTAAATATTTTTTTGCCAGGCCTTCTTCGTGAAAACCGAGTTTTTTTACAAGGCTGAGGGAAGGTTTATTACGTGGCATAATATTTGCCTCGATGCGATGTAGGTCGAGTGTTAAGAAAGCGTATTCAATCACTTGAATGAGTGCTTCTTCCATATAGCCTTTGCGTAGATACTGCTGATCTATTTTATATCCTAAATTACAGGATTGAAAAACGCCGCGAATGATATTTGAAAGTGAAATACTTCCGATGAGTTTTGAAGGATCCTCTTTTGTATATAACCAAAAGCGAACCATGGTAGATTCAGCTAAGCCTTGTTGGTCCCATCGAAGGAGTTGACGCTGATGCTGCTTTGTATAAAAATAGGTTTGTCTCAGTGGCTCATAGGGTTCAAAAAAACGTTTGTTTTCGATGTAAAAATCTAAAACTTTGGAAGCCTGAGAAGGAGATATTGTTTTTATAATAAGGCGCTTTGATTCCAATTGTATTTTACGCATAGGGTCTCCTTGTAAGGTTGAATCATTTTATATACCTTTTAGTATATCATTTTATGAGATGATGGCAAGATATGTTTGTTTAAATGATAGATTTTCTGTGATTTTTTCTTGTAGAATGAGGGCCTTATAGGTATACTTAGTGTATGAGCGCCAAAACGAAGTTGGATATATGGGAGGGTAAAAATGCGAGAGGTATTAAAAACCTATAAGGACCGGTTAGTAAATATCAGCGGTCGTAACCGAAGTCTAATTCTAAGAAAAGTGCATAAAAAAAGAAGTTTCGACGTGTATCGAAGCTTTATCGAGCAAAAGTTTGATGTGTCCATATTGGTCGAGTATATTCTTGGAGATATGTCTAAGTCTCTGCTGATTCTAGATGATCCCTATAAAACGCGAAAGACCAAGTTGCAGGAGTTTGATGAAATCATTCGTCAAGAGGAAGAACAAGAGATTGCGGCCTTGTCGAATATGATGAAAAAGCAAGAAGGTCTAACTGCGGACGAACAAGAGGTTCTTAAAAAGCGTCGCAGCGAGATTGAAGAAAAATATTTGACACGCAAGGAAGAAGCCAGGGCCAAGATAGAGAAAAATTATGAAACTGCTTTAATGTTGTCGAATCATTTAAACTACTTGCATCGAGAGACCCTGGCCATTGAGAAAGAAACCGGTAAATATGAACTATCGATTGGTTTTCCCTTTGTAGAAGGACGCTTTCGTGATGGTAATTTTGTGCGGGCACCTTTTTTCCTTTTTCCCATTGAGCTCGAAGCTCGTGGTAATAAATGGTATATCAAAAACAGTGATTCTAGAGAGCCTATGGTCAACAAGGTCTTTTTATTTGCAGCCAATAAATGTCATCAATCAACGATTAAAGATTATGACGACTTTGATTTTTCAAGGCTTGTTCCGGAGGAGATTGAGGCGATTGTTAGCCGTGAACTTGAAGCAATGGGCATGGTGACTGTCGATGATCATGTTCAGTATGAACAGCTTCGTGGGTATACGAATGCAACTTTGCCCCAGTACGCATCGGGAGAAATGTTTATAAAATCGTATATTGTTATGGGACAATTTCCCATCTCAAATGCAATCTATTCAGATTATGAAGCTTTAGAAGCCCTTGATGAGCCGGAGGCATTTAATCGAAGCCTATCAAAACTGTTGGCAAATGAAAGTGATGACGAAGCGATTGATGATAGAAGCAAGACCCATTATCGACAGAGCCTCTATACGATGATGCCTGTGGATTATAGCCAAGAAACCGCTCTTGAGACCTTGGAAAAAACAGACCAGATGGTCATCTACGGTCCGCCGGGGACGGGGAAATCCCAGACCATCAGCAATATGGTCTCTGATGCCTTGGCAAAAGGCAAGCGCGTGCTTGTGGTTTCGCAAAAAAGAGCTGCTCTGGATGTTTTATATAATCGACTTGCATTAATTCAGTCCAAGCTGATGCTTATTCATGATGCCAATAAAGATAAGAAAAACTTTTATGAAAAATTACGTCAGCAATTGGAACAAGGCTTTGATATTCAAGGTCTTGAAAATCGTCAAAGCTTTGAAGAAAATTCTGTGAAGATCAATGACTTAATTGACCATTTGCAATGTGTTGAGCGTGAATTAACAAAAACGCGAACCTTTGGAATTACCCTTCAAGAGATGTATACAAAATCCGAGGGGATATTTAGTCAAGAAGATCCCAGATATCCCTATTTTAAAGCTTTTCGGGGCGATAATCCTTTTATGACTTATACCTATGCGGAGCTGAATCAATCCTTTGAAAAGTTGAATAAACAGCCCTACATTGTGGATACTTACCATAAATATGGAACTTTAGTGGATAACTATCACTATCTTCCTCTCATTAGAGAAAATCTGAATTTCATGGAAAAAGATCGTCTTGTCAAAGATTGTGAACAAATATTAGCTTTTGAAGAAAGGATTCAAAGCATAGATCCTGAGATTTATCAAGCAATTACGCGTCAATACACTTTAGATAAGCAACGGATTGATTTAGAATTACTCAATATATTAGCCAAAAATTATAATCAGGAAAAAAATGGAGACTTAGTTGAAGAAGCAAAGATTGGCTGGTGGAATCTCCCCGGGTGGGTCAAGCATGCAGTTAAAAGCAAGGAACGTCGAGACAAACGCCAGCTGTATGAAGAAGAGGAAGGCAAATACATTCGGATCTTCACTGAAAATGCTCAAATCATTAATGTCATGGCGACAGAAGTTTTTAGCTTGATGGAGGTACTCTCAAATGAAGGAAAAGTCAAGATTTTAAAGGCGCTTGTGGATCCTAAAAATATCTTTACACAGATTAAAAACATTGAAGCGAGTATTAAAAGTTATGATTACTATCAAGAACTTATGGTCAGTATCTATGGATTGGATACCATTGATTTAATGCTATTAGAATATGCCTTTACCCATGGTAAAGGTGTCAAATATATGGAAGTGATGTTGGATAACTTGCTTGAGTTTATTATTTTAGAACATATTCAGGCGATTGAAAAAACCGAAGAATTTAATGAATTTTATCTTTACTATAACCGGTTCAACCAGATTACCGATGAGATTCAGGCCTTGATGCAAAAAAATGAATCCCAGACATCCAAGATTATTCATAGCTATTGGAATGATCAGATGCAAATCTTCTTAGGAGATGCTAACTATAAAGAGATGAAGCGTCAAGCTGAGAAAAAACGCCGGTTATGGCCGATTCGTAATCTGATTTTTGAGTTTACCAATTTACTTTTTACCATGTATCCGTGTTGGCTCATGAGTCCGGAGACAGTCTCGGAAGTGCTTCCTTTGAAAAATGATATCTTTGATTTGATTATTTTTGATGAAGCATCTCAGATGTTTGTCGAAAATGCTATTCCGACCATCTATCGGGGGGCCAAGATTGTAATTGCCGGAGATGATCAGCAGCTTCGACCGACATCCGCTTTTTTAGCACGTGTAGAGGAGGATGACGACGAAGTTATTGACATTAAAATCGCAGCAGCTCTTGAAGAAGAGAGTCTTTTAGATCTTGCAAAAGTAACCTATACACCGGTGCATTTGAACTACCATTACCGTTCGGAATTTGAAGAATTAATTCAATTTTCCAATCATGCCTTTTACAATGGCCGGCTAAATGTTTCGCCCAACCGTGTCAAATGCAACTTTGATAAAACGGCTCCTATAGAGCGGATTAAAGTGGACGGACGTTGGGAAGACCGTCGGAATAGTGTAGAAGCTAATCGTATTGTGGACTTAGTTGACCAGCTCTTACGCATACGCAATAATAACGAAAGTATCGGAATTATTACCTTTAACATCAACCAAAAGGACTTAATTGAAGACCTCCTAGAGACAAGATGCCAGATTGATGAAAACTTTAAGACCTTATATTTAGAAGAACAGCAACGCCGCTACAAAGAAGAAGACGTCTCTATTTTTGTGAAAAATATTGAAAACGTGCAAGGGGATGAGCGGGATATAATTATTTTCTCCGTCGGCTATGCGCCCAACGAAGCAGGAAAAATATCCGTTAACTTTGGTTCCTTGTCCCAGGACGGTGGAGAAAACCGCTTGAATGTTGCTATTAGTCGTGCAAAGAAAAAAAGCTACGTGGTCACCTCTATTGAACCGGAAGTCTTGATGGTATCTCAAACAAAAAACCGGGGTGCAAAGCTATTTAAACAATACCTGCATTATGCCAAAGAGGTCTCTGATCAGGCTAAAGAGCGCCAAGATTTACTTCTTCAGCGACTGTCCTCGCAAGAAAGCATGCAAGCCCAAGAAACAGACACTTTTGTGGAAGAACTCAGTGTCGCCTTGCGTCAAGACGGATTTCGCGTAGATAATCATGTTGGACGGGGACCTTATCAGATTGATGCAGCCATCTGGGATGAAAACCGGCAAGCCTATATCCTAGGAATCGAGACAGATTCAGCTGTATATACGAGTGGACAAAGCTTATTAGAACGAGACGTGTATCGTCAGCGCTTCTATCAAGTTCGAGACTGGGATGTTTTGCGGGTCTGGACCTATGATTGGTGGAAAGACCGTCAAGGTGTTTTAGACCAGATCAAAAAACACCTTGATCAAAAATCAGAGCTGCCGGAGTCTGTAACCAAGGGAAGTCAACAAACAACAAAATATCATTTGGTCGGGAAAACCGAAGAAGCCGTTTGTTGGTATGGAGATAAAGTCCGACTTTTGGATAAAGGAACGGAAGAGATTTTTGAAGTGGTCATTGATGGTGAATCTGATGAGATGTTAAATGAGTTTAAACAGCACTTAATCGGCAAAAAAATAAGCGATACGCTGGCGTATCGCAATTATGAATATATTATCGAAAGCATTATAAAGTTGAAAAAGTAGATATGAGTTAATCATATCCACGAAGAAGAATGCTGGTATGTATATGCTGAAGGGACTCAAGCCAGTCGGTGAGAGTCTCTTTTTTAATAGCGGTAAATAGTGTCGGAACTATCTGCATGGGACTATAGACATACTCTTGAAGATACCAGGGTGTTGACGGCGATAGTCCAAGATCAACGAACCACTCAGCGGTTTGAGTTAGGGTGGACAGTGTATGAAGCTCTTGAAGAATGGTAGTTCGAAGTTCAAAAGAAAAGTATGGATCCGTATGGTTAATAAGGTGGTAAAGGCTAGCCTCTATGGATTGGATAGGAACTGATTTTCCACAGGTTAAGTCATAAGCTGTGGCGCTATTTTTAATATCCATAGCAAGATAGTCGAGGAGGCCTTCATCCAGTAGATCGGCTAACATGGAAGGATTAGAACCGTTGGTATCGAGCTTTATCTTAAGACCAAGCTCTTTAATTGAGCGGATAAGCTGAGGTAAATCTTTTTGAAGCGTGGGTTCGCCACCGGTTATGCAGACCCCTTCAATAAGATGACGCCGCTTTTTGAGTGTAGGCAAGACAGCATCAAAGATATTGTCATCAGTAGACATTGTGCCGGCGGAGGCAATCAAGTCTTTGTTGTGGCAAAATGGACACAAAAAATTACACCCTTGTAAAAAAAGGGTGGAGGCAAGATGGTTGGGATAATCTAATAATGTTGTTTTTGTCATTGCAGTTATAAACATAATTACTCCAAGTTCATTATTTTGATATATATGCTAGCGATCATTGGCGCTTGATTCATAATTCATTTCGATGATGGAATGGTCCGATTCTGAGCGTTTTGCATGAATGGATTTGTTAATCTTATCAAGGGATGCATATAGATTACTAAAATCGTCATTGTTCATAGAAATAACATAACGATGAATCATTTGATTGTACTGAGATTGGAAGGCGTCTAGCTTCATTCGGATATGTTTGATTTTACGTTCAAGGGACATAAGTTGTTGATAAGCATCCCCTTCAATAGCCGCTGCTTTTTCTTCAGCCTCCGTAATTATATTGCGCGCAGCCACCTCTGCGTGTACCATGGCATTTGTAACGGCCTCTGCGTTTTTCTTATGCTTTTTGATTTCCTCATTTAGCAAGAAAATATAATTGTCAACTTCCTCCGGGTCATATCCGCGCTTTACAATATTAAACTTCTCCAATGTACAATCTCCTCTCAACATGATGCATGGTTTTTAGACCATAGCAAATGAATAAACTCCCTTGTTATAAATACACAAAAAATAATCAGTCATCCTCAACATAACTAGATATATTTTAGCATGTTATGGACGCGATTTCAAGGAAATTGTCTTGACAATTGTGAAAAAAACCATTATATATTAGAATAATAATAAACTCAAGAAATGAGGTCTTTGATGAACACTGAAAAAGATGAAGATTATATGAAAATGGCATTAGAAGAAGCAAAAAAGGCCTATGCAATCAATGAGGTACCCATTGGGGCAGTGATTGTGTATAGGGATCAAATCATCGGTCGAGGCTATAATCGACGCAACACTGATAAGTCCACCTTAGCCCATGCTGAGATTCTCGCTATGGAAGAAGCTATGGCCTTTATCGGTGACTGGCGATTAGAAGAGACGACCATGTATATCACCTTAGAGCCTTGCCCCATGTGTGCGGGGGCAATTGTTCAAGCGCGAATCCCTCGTGTTGTTCTCGGTGCAATGAATCCAAAAGCCGGAAGTGCAGGTTCCGTGGTCAATCTCCTAAATGAGCCAAAGTTCAACCACCAAGTCCAGGTTGAATATGATGTGTGTCATGACGCGTGTAAAGCCATACTTCAAGATTTTTTTAAAGAGCTTCGTGAGCAGAAGAAAGGCTTGCGTTAACCATTTCTTTAAAATTTTTGCGGTATTGAAGTGGGGTGAGCTCTTTAAAGGATTTAAACTGTTCAATAAAGTAGCTCGTTGTTGAAAAACCTACCGTTAGACCGATGTCAGTGACGCTTTCATCGCTTGTCGTCAGCATGTTTGCCGCTTTAGTCACACGCATAAAATTTACATAGTCACTAAAGTTTTGATGCATCTTGGCCTTGAAAAACCGGGAAAAATAGCTATAACTCATGTTGCATAATTCAGCCACTTCTTGAACATCGATGGGGCGATTAAAATTGGCCTCCACATAATCAAATACCTTTTGTAAGCGTTGAATATTTTGGGCGTTCAGTCCATGGTCTAGGTTTAAGTGAACACTTTTTTCATTCCAACTCCGTAAAATCCATAAAAAAATCCGACCGATATGATTTCGAATAGCTAGTTCGAAGCCATATTTTTTTTCGCCATCTTCTTGAAGAATCTGATTGAGTAAATCCGGAATGAAGGTGTTTTTTATCTCCCGTGCCGGAAAACGCTTTTGATGAGTTGCGGATTTTAAGGTAAAGGGTAAGACATATTTGGACTCAAAAATACTCTCCGGCGTGGTGTAGAGCAGTTCCGGTTTAAAGCGGATGACGATATATTGGTTTTTTTCTTTGGAGAGAGCGAAAACATGATGCACCTCCATGGAATTAATAATCATCATATCACCCCGGTCAATTAAAAAATCAACGCCATCTAAAATAACGCGAAATTGCCCGGATAGGCAGTAGAGAATCTCAATATGGGTATGATAGTGGGCTCCGACCATGGTGGATTGACCCTCAGACTCCTGTATGTGTGATTTGAAAGGGTAGGCAATACCGTTTTCAACGAATTTTTCATCTTCATAAAAACCAATCATAGGAAAATCCTTTCTAAAATTAAAAAGACAATGACAAATTTGTGATATTTTTCTATAGATTCATTATAGTATAAAAAATAAAAGTTGGCTATACTGAGTATATGATTCATAAATAATGAAGTTGTTTAAATATTAGGAGGTTTTATCATGAAAAAAGTAAAAGTAGGTATTGTAGGATGTGGTGGAATTGGAACTCAAAAACATTTACCGGCCTTGTCGGCCTTGGATTATGTTGAAGTTGTTGCATTTTGCGATCTGGTTGAAGAGCGTGCCCAAAAAGCGGCAATAGAATTCGGAACAGAAGATGCAAAAGTATATACAGATTATAAGGACTTGTTAAAGGACTCAGAGATTCAGACCATTCATGTCTGTACACCAAATAAATCCCATAAAGATATTAGTATCGATGCGCTCCATGCCAATAAGCATGTCTTGTGTGAGAAGCCCATGGCAAAAACAGCAGCTGATGCCAAGGCAATGCTTCAAGCGGCAAAAGAGACAGGCAATCTTCTGTCCGTCGGATACCAAAACCGATATCGTGAAGATAGCCGCTACCTAAAAAAAGCATGTCAACGGGGTGACTTGGGTGAAATCTATTTTGCAAAAGCCCATGCTATTCGCCGACGTGCCGTTCCGACGTGGGGCGTGTTCTTAAATGAAGAAGAACAGGGTGGGGGACCTTTAATCGATATCGGAACCCATGCACTTGACTTAACCTTATGGTTAATGGACAATTATAAAGTAAAAAGTGTTAAAGGAAGTGTCTACAAAAAACTTGGAGACCAAACAGAGACCGGTAATGCTTTTGGAGACTGGGATCCTGAAGAATTCAAGGTGGAAGATTCCGCTTTTGGTTTTATTACAATGGAAAACGGTGCAACCATTATCTTAGAATCTAGCTGGGCATTGAACACTTTAGATGTTGGTGAAGCAAAGGCAACTCTTTGCGGAACAAAAGCCGGTGCCGATATGCGCGACGGCCTACGTTTTAACATGGCTGATCTTGGTAAACTGGCAGAGAAAAAGCCGGCACTTGGAGCAGATGGTGTTGATTTTTACGAAGGTGGCGATGACAAACCGGAAGTTATTGAAGCAAAAACTTTCTACGATGCAGTTATGAACGGAAGTGAACTTGTTGTTAAGCCAGATCAAGCCCTTGTAGTTACCGAGATTTTAGAAGCTATATATGAATCTGCACGTACAGGAAAAACGATTGAGTTCGAATAAGAGGAGGCCGCTATGAAACCAATATATGCACAATTGTATTCAGTTAAAGATGCCATGGAAAATGCCTATATGCAAACGCTACGGGAGATTGCTCTTATGGGTTATACCGGTGTCGAATTTGCCGGCTATGGGGGATTTAGTGCCAAAGAACTACGTAAATCCCTTGAAGCTTTGAATATAACCTGCCTATCTTCCCATGTTCCTCTAGAAAAATTGGAGGCCAATCCAAAGGGAGAGTTGGAATTTTTAAGAGAACTTGGAAGTGAATTTATCGTCTGCCCATATTACGATATAAAGACAATGGAAGATGTAAAAGTGTTAGCAGAAAAACTTAACATAATCGGGGAAGTGGCAAAGGATTACAAAATGAAAGTCCTTTATCATAACCATGCCCATGAATTTGTTAAAGATGGAGATGCTTATCTTCTAGACCGTTTATTTGACGAAGTCGATCCGGGAAATCTATATCAAGAGCCTGATCTTTATTGGGTTGCTTATGCAGGTGTCGATCCCTTAGCATACTTAGAAAAAGTAAAAGACAGATCTCCAATTGTTCATCTGAAACAGATGGAAAACATGGAGACTAAGAAAAATGTAACGGCAGATGCCGGATTTATCGATTTTAAAAAAGCCACTGAAATCGCAAAAGACAGTGCTTTTGTCTATGAACAAGAGACAATGGATATAGATCCCTTAGAAGCCATGAAGCAATCCGTCAATTATTTGAAAGAGGTGTAAGAATGAAATTATCAGTATTAACCGTTCCGCTATATGGATTAAGTCTTGAAGATGCAATTATTAAACTCAAAGATATGGGGGTAGAAGCCCTTGAAGTCGGTGCCGGTGGTTATCCGGGAGATACCCACTTAAATACAAAAGCACTATTAGCCGATGACTCAAAAGTAGAAACGGTGAAAGACCTGCTTAAAAAACACGACATCGAAATCGCAGCCCTCGCCTGTCACGGCAATCCGGTCCATCCGGACAAATCTATTGCCAAAGAATTTCACGACCAGTTTATCAATGCGATTTTATTAGCTGAAAAACTAGGCATTGATACCATTGTTGGTTTTTCAGGATGCCCTGGCGATAGCGAGACATCACAAAAGCCCAACTGGGTTACTTGCCCATGGCCGGAAGATTTTAGTGAGATTTTAGAATATCAATGGAATGATGTCTTAATTCCTTATTGGAAAGAAACGGTAAAATTTGCTAATGCCCATGGTGTAAGCAAGATTGCGCTTGAGATGCATCCGGGATTTTGTGTCTATAATCCGGCAACACTCCTACGTTTACGAGAAGCCGTGGGCGATACCATTGGTGCCAACTTTGACCCGTCCCATCTATATTGGCAAGGAATGAATCCGGTTGAATCCATCAAAGCCTTAAAAGGGGCTATCTATCATTTCCATGCCAAAGATACAAAAATTGATGCCCACAATACGCAAGTAAATGGAGTTTTGGATAATCGTCATTATGGAGACGCACTCAATCGCTCATGGGTATTTAGAACCGTTGGATACGGACATGGACAACTGGAGTGGAATGAAATGATTAGTACACTTCGTGCTGTCGGTTATAACGGCGTCGTTAGTATTGAGCATGAAGATGCGCTTATGTCTATTGATGAAGGCCTAAGCAAAGCAGTGAAGTTATTAAAAGATGTGCTCATACATGAAACACCAACAGATATGTGGTGGGCATAGAACAGGAGATAAATCATGCATAAACTTGGAATAATTGGATATGGTGGTATGGCGGGCTACCATGTTAAAGAATTAAAAAAATATAAACGTCTCAAAATCAAAGGAATTTACGATGTCAATCCTGAACGCGAAGTTGTCGCGGCTGAGAATGGACTCATTGCGTACGCTTCCAAAGAAGCCTTGTTAGAAGATCAAGAGATTGATATTGTCTTAATCGCAACAACGAATGAAGTGCATAAGGAATTGGCGATTGAAGCCCTTCGGGCGGGCAAACATGTCATTTGTGAAAAACCCGTAACCATGAATTCAGAAGAACTTTTAGAGATTATGGCAGTGGAAAAAGAAACAGGTAACTTCTTTACCATTAACCAAAATCGTCGAACCAATAAAGACTTTGTCCTTATGCGCCGCAGTGTTGAACAAGGATTAATAGGAGAACCTTATGTCATTGAATCTCGAGTTGAAGGCTCACGGGGAATGCCAAAAGGATGGCGTACCCTCAAATCACTTGGTGGCGGAATGATGCTTGACTGGGGCGTTCACCTTATCGATCAGCTCATGTATATGATTCCTGAAAAAGTGGTCGATGTTTACTGTAAAATGTATAATATCGAATATCCGGAAGTTGATGATAACTTCCGACTCGTTATGACTTTTGAAAGCGGGCTCACGGCTCAAATCGAAGTATCAACCAATAACTATATTACCCATCCGCGATGGTATGTTCTTGGAAAAGATGGCACATTACAAATTGATGACTGGGATTGTAACGGAAAAATCGTGCGATGCATTGATAAAGAAAACGTGTGGGAAGATGAGATCGTCTATACCAAAGCAGGTCCCACAAAAACTATGGCGCCACGTCGAAGTGAATCCATTGAAGAATTGACGCTGAGTGAACCAATGGATGTTGTCGATAGCATTACGGTCGTATACGACAATCTTATCGATGCCATTGAAGGCAAAGCGCCACTTACTATTACCTCGGAACAAGCGCTTGAAGTGATGAAGGTCATGGAGAGAGCATTCCGGTGTCAGGAACTGCACCGATGTTAATGCGATGCCTGCCTATAAAATATACTCCGATTCAGTTCGTCTAGAGTTTCTAGTCGTGCAATCATAAAAATCATGCAAGGGATTCCAAACTCGCTGTCGCTCAGACAGAGGAATCCCATTTTGCATGATTTTTTTGCTTCCACGAAGAAACACTACGGCTCGTGAAAAAGCGTATATTTTATAGGCAGGCATCAATAACAAAAAGGTACAGGTTCTTGCAGCAATAAAAAGATTATGCAAGGGATTCCAAACTCGCTGTCGCTCAGACAGAGGAATCCTTATCTTGCATAGTCTTTTTTTCGTACATAAACACTAGGGCTCATTAAGAATATTCATATTTTATAGGCAAGCATCCAATAACAAAGGTACAGATTTCTGCATCGGATTATATAATTAAAAAAAACCAACAAAAAAGATTGACAAAGCAAGAAAATTTTAGTATGATTAACTTGCGTCCGGATATACGGACGACGTTCGAAAAAATAATGGAGGTATTACAGTGGAAGGATTTTCAGGCTTACCTGTGAAGATTTTTGAAAAAAGGGTAGAATTACTTGTTAATAAGATTAATAAAAAGGGAGTGGATGGACTATTTATATTTTCTGACGAGTATAGGACAGGATATACGACTTACATTTCAGACTACAAACCGATAAATATGATCGAGGAATCGCCTCAAGGAATTTATATTAAAAAAGATGGTTCAATTACATTGTTTTTGGGAGCGATTAATGCTCAGGCGGCAAGGCGTGTTTCTTGGATAGAAGACATTAGAGATATTGAAACAATTGGTTCTTTTTTCGCTCAACTCGTTGAAGAAAAAGGTGACAAATTGTCAATAGGACTTTCAGGAGAAGACTTATTACCAACAAGATATTATCGAATCATGGAAAAACTTTTGCTTGATAAAGATTATAGTAATTGGGATGAAGAACTTCATGTAATGCGAATGGTTAAATGTGAAGAAGAAATCGAACTTCAAAAAATTGCGTGCGAAATTGGGGATGAATCTTTGCGGACCATTCTTAAGGAATTAAAATCTGGAAAAGAAACTTCAGAAATTGAACTATGTGCTATTTCTGAGTACAAGATGAAAAGCATGGGTGGTGATTTGAGTTGTGCGACAGTATTAGCTTCAGGAATAAATACGAAGGTTCCGACGTGGAGACCGACACATAAAAAAGTATTAGATGGAGAAGCGGTTATGGCAGATGTTGCACCGGCATATAAAGGCTATGGAACCGATGTTGCGATCACAGTATTTAAAGGTGAATGCACAAAAGAACAACAAAATATTATTGATGCAGCAAGAGATGTTGTCTTATCATCAGTGGAAAGTTTAAAACCCGGTGAGCCTGGATCAAGAATATACGATTTGTTCTTGGAAAAATCAATTGAGTTAGGTTTAGATCAATATTTCACGCCATATGCAGTAGGCCTTAGAGCGGTTGGACACAGCATTGGTCTTGATTGTGTTGAACGACCAAACCTTGACAAAGATTCTGATTTTATATTGACAAAAGGAATGACATTAGCTTTAAAATATGACTTGCATGGCTTTGATTGGGGTGGCTTAAGAATTGAGTCGGTATTTTTAGTTGAAGATGACAAATGTACACTCTTAAATAAAATTTTATTTGAAATATAAAGTTTATAGAAAATGATTATAAAGGAGAAGAAAATGAAGAAAATTTTAACGGTATTATTAGTAATAACGATTGTTATGGGATTGACTGCTTGTGGAGAAAAAGAGACAAATAATCAGACAAATGCCAAAGCTGGCCAGAATGAAAGTACAGAGACAGAAAAAGAACCTTCAGATGATGAAACGTATGTCTTAAGAATGGCAATTGTTACAAGTCAAAGTCATACACATAACCAATCTATTAAAAATTGGGCGGAACAAGTCAAAGAAGAAACAAACGGAAGGTTAGAAATTAGGCTTCTAGATAATGGGTCTTTAGGTGGAGAGCGAGATTACATTGAAGGCATGAAATTAGGAACAATTGATATGGCTCAAGTCTCGTCTGCAGTCGTAGCTAACTTTTTACCAAATTTTAGTGTTATGTCCCTTCCATATGTATTTGATTCTTATGAAAGCATTGGTGACATTGTTAACGGTGAAATTGGTACCGCCTTATTTGAAGATCTTGAAAGTATTAACATTGTAGGTTTAACTTGGTTCTCGAACGGTTTTAGATCAGTGTTTACAAATGTAGAAAATGTGACAAAACCGGAAGATTTGAACGGTGTTAAAATTCGTGTTATGGAAAGTGCAGTAATGATTGATACATTAAATGCAATGGGTGCATCAGCGACACCAATGGCATACTCAGAATTATATACAGCAATTCAGCAAGGTGTTTTAGATGGTGGAGAAAACGCACCTGGAAATATTTTAAACGATAAATTCTATGAAATATCCAAGCAACTAAGCTTAACAGAACATTTTGCAACCCCCGGTGTTGTAGCAATCAGCAAAAAATCATTCGATAAATTACCTGCAGATTTGCAAGAATATCTAAAAGAATCAGCGCAAGAGTTAGGTGTTGCTGAACGAGAATTAGATAAGATTAATCAATTAAAGGCAGTCGAAGAATTGATTGAGAATGGTGTAGTTGTAACAGAAGTTGATAAAGAGGCGTTTAAAGAAGCCGTATTGCCACTTTATTCGACGGCGACGGAAGATATAGATCCTAAAATTTTAGAATTATTAAAGGAAACATTAAACATAGAATTCTAATCTTTATGCCTAAACTTTATGATTGAAGGAAAGGAAAGTACGGCATTGAATTGAATCAATGCCGTACAAGGAAAAAATGAAAAAAATACGATTTTTTTTAGATCAACTTATTAATATATCAGTGATTTTATGTGTTATAGGGATGATAATCGTTATATTCATGCAGGTTATTTTTCGCTTTATTTTTAATAATCCATTATCATGGTCTGAAGAATTAGCTCGGTATTTATTTGTGTGGATAACATTTTTAGGCGCAGCTATTTGTGCAAGAGAAAGAGGACATATTGGCATGGATTATGTGGTTTCAAAATTTCCAGATAAATGGAAATCCATAGTTGACCATATTGGGCTGTTATTATTGATTGTCACTTCAATAACGATTGCAATTACATCGATGGAAACAGTGATATCAAACTTTGGACAAACATCTCCTGCACTTAGATTGAATATGGGCTTCATCTATTCAGCAATACCAGTTGGTTTTATTTATACGGCTGTGTATTATACAGAACATTTGTTAAATGTTATTTCTTCATCTAAAGAAATAGAAAGGTGTGAATAAATATTATGCTTATAATATTGTTTCTAGTATTTATTGTACTTGTTATATTTAATGTCCCAATTGCTTTTGCAATGCTTGTAGCATCAATAGTTTCTTTAATAGTTGGAGATATGTCTCTGAGTATGGTTGCAACGCGATTATTTGTTCAAGTGGACTCCTTCCCGTTGATGGCAATTCCATTTTTCATCTTTGCAGGAGAAATCATGAATGCATCAGGTATAACAAAACGAGTTGTCGATTTTGCACAGTCATTAGTAGGTCATATAAAAGGAGGACTTGCTCATGTAAATATATTATCAAGTATCTTTTTCGCCGGAATATCAGGTTCTGCAACGGCTGATACATCAGCACTCGGATCCATGTTAATTCCCATAATGAGAAAAGATGGCTACAGTCCTGCTTTTAGTGTTGCGGTTACAGCAGCATCCTCAACAATCGGGCCGATAATTCCTCCAAGTATTATGATGGTTATGTATGCAGTTATAGCCAATGAGTCTGTAGCAAAATTATTTATGGCCGGATTAATACCGGGTGTTTTGGTCGGTATCACACAAATGATTATGGCATATAGAATAGCAGTAAAAGAAGGATATGGATCAATTGGAAAGTTTTCCTTGAATAATATATTTACAACCTTTAAAAAATCAATTCTTGCAATCATTATGCCTTTAATTATTTTAGGTGGTATATTGTCAGGTATTTTCACCGCTACGGAAGCTGGGGTTATAGCTTGTGTATATGCTATGTTTATTGGATTATTTACATATAAGAAAGTTAAAGTTAGTGATTTACCAGCCATTTTTTTAAAGTCGGCAAAAATAACAGCTCAAGCATTATTTATAATTTCATCTGCTTCAATGTTTAGCTGGATATTAGCTTGGACAGGATTTCCAACTCAAGTTCGTGATACCCTATTATCTATAAGCTCGAACCCAGCAATTGTATTGTTCTTAATTATAGGCTTTATCTTATTGCTTGGATTATTTGTTGAAGGAACACCTGTACTTATCATATTTGCTCCGATTTTTGTTCCTGTAATGGAAGCGCTTGGTGTTTCCCTCGTTTTATTTGGTGTTCTCTTTGTTATGGCAGTATTAGTGGGGTCAATCACACCGCCGGTAGGAGTATTGCTTTATCTAGGCTGTGGAATAGCAGGAATACCTGTATCTGAAGCGAGCAAAATAATATGGCCATTTGTATTGACAATAATTTTGGTTATCATAGCATGTATTATATTCCCAGGAATTGTTACATTTATTCCGAATTTAATCTATGGATAACTTGAAAAAAATTATTTGTATGATAATATAACATAAAGTCTTTTAAATTCAGAGGTGAATAATGAGCAGAACAGTAATTAGAGTTGCAAATATTTTAGAACAAATAGCCAATTCTCCAAATGGAACAACTTTAGCAGAAATAACAAAAAAACAAGATATTCCTAAGTCGACAGCATTCGACATTCTTGCATCCTTGCAACGTAGCGATATGATCTATGTCAGTGATGTTGAAAGAACACGTTATGCAATTGGATACCGTACGTTTGCCATCGGAATTAAATATCAAAAATCATCCCATTTAATAAACAGCTCAATGAAAGATGTCTTGGATCTTTCGACTAAGCTGAATAAAACAGTGTTTTTAGGTAGAATATTTGATAATAGAGTTATTTTGGTACATAAAGAAGAGGCCCAAAGCAGTATCATTAAAATGCCGAATATTGGTGAACTGGTTCCGATATATTGCACAGCGGTCGGGAAAGTTTTATTGGCATTTAATGAGACCAATAAGGAAATCATTAATGAATTAGAATTAACAAAGCTAACGGAAAAAACGATAGTCGATAAAACCGTTTTATTAGATGAACTCGAAAATATTGAACAAGATGGATATGCCGTAGAGATTGGAGAAAGAGATGATTTATTATATTCTATTGCAGCCCCAATCTATAATTTTGAAAATAAATTATCAGGAGCTCTTTCGGTATCTTATATCTATAGTCCAGATGTAGATATAGAATATGAAGTTAATCAGATACGCCAGTGTGCGATGGAAATCTCCCGAAAGATGGGATATGATGAATACGAACTTCCACCGGAAGATTAAGGAAGTGAGTCAAAAAAATGAATAAAACAGAATTTTTGAAAAAAGTGGACATACTTCGCTTAATTCTCAAAAGATACGACAAAAAAGGTATTCTTGTCACTGAGTTTGCGAATCTTTGTTGGTTGGGAATTAAGCGACCGAATGTATTAGCATTAACAGAAAGTGTTGTCGTGAAAATTGAAATTACATTTGATGATATTTTTTTAATTGCGAATAATATTGAAATAGAACGTATATTTGATGAAGAAATCTGTGAAGAGATTGTTCCTTTTTTTTCAAAAAAAACCTTTGACTGGTACGTAACAGATGAAAAGATTTTTGAATATCCACAAGAGGACTATCTGATAGATCAATTCATTGAAAACGAACTTAAGTTACATAGGATGGTTATGAATACAAGTGATTTACAACAATCAATTGCTTTGGGAAAAGACATTGTTTCTATTATTGAGGATATATTAGGTGTAATTCAAAAAGGTAAAACTGAACGTGAAATCAGTGCCCAAATGCATCAAATGTGTGTGGATAAAAATATTGATGTTGGATTAGCTTTGTGTGCAACGGAAAAAAGAGCACTCTTATATAGACATCCGATTACATCAAATGATTCCATTAAAGATACTTGTTTGTTAGCACTGACAGTCAGGCGTCAAGGTATATATTCATGTATATCAAGAATGGTTACCTTATCTGAACCGGATGAGGAACTCATAAAAAAGCGGAACGCAGTTCTTGCAGTTGATATCGTCGCCCAGAAATACACGAAGGCAGGCATTCCTTTGAATCAGGTTTTTAAGAAAATGAAAGATACCTATAAAATATATGGATTTGAAAATGAATGGAAAAAGCATCATCAGGGTGGAATAACAGGCTATAAATCCCGTGAGGAAAAAGTGACACAAGATTCAGGGATTCTTATTAAAAATAATATGATTTTTGCCTTTAATCCATCAGTTCCAGGGTATAAAACAGAAGATACTTTTTTTCTTAAAAATGGAAAGCCAGTTATGACTACCTTCTCTGACAAATTACCTTTAATAGAAATCGAATTTGAAGGAGAAGTCTATATGAAGCCGGATCTTATCCGATTAGATTAAAAGAAAATATATAACGATATTTGCCAGGAGGTTATATGGGATACACATCAATGGATGCGCAGGTGTTCGAAGAACGGGTAAAAAAAATAAGGCATCAATTACAAGTCGATAGCCTTGAAGGTCTGTTGATTTTTACCGATGAATTTCGGCCACACTACAGCTTATACATTTCTGACTATAGACCAGTTGAAAACATTGAGATATCGCCACAAGGCATTTATATTAGTCAAGTTGAGATCGTCCTCTTTCTAGGGGAAAAAAATATGGAAAATGCAAAAGAAACTTCATGGATTCGAGACGTAAGAAATATTGAAGAAATAAGCTCTTTTTTTCTTGAAATGGAAGAGGGGGTTTGTATAGGATTAAGTGGAATTGAAAAAATTCCTTACTTTTATAAAAAAATAATTGATAAAATTGCTATCAATATTCAATTTTTTGCTTATGATCATCGAATAGATGCCTTACGGGTGATTAAAAATACAGATGAAATCAAATTAATGAAAGAAGCTTCAGCCATAGCAGATCAGGCAATAAAAGAAATGCTGAAAAATGTTTGCCCAGATAAAATATCGGAAGTAGAGCTAGCCACTATCGGAGAATATTTTATACGAAAAAGCGGAATGGATTATGGCTATGATACCATTGTTGCAAGCGGTAAAAATACAATGGATAAAACATGGAGACCAAGTCATAACATAATAAAACGGGGAGATATACTTTTAATTAATATCATTCCCCGAAATAAGGGTTATTGTTCTTTTGTAACGATATCGCAAGCCATTGAGAATTCCTATGCGCATAAAATTTGTGACATCTCAAAGAAAATCATTCATTATGTTATTGAAAATTTAAGACAAGGTGACGGTTCGGATAAAATATATAGATTATATTACAAAAAAGTAAAGGAATACGGATTGTTAGAGCATTTTCTACCCTTTAGTGACAGCGATACATCTATAGGACATAGTACAGGGTTAGAAGTTGTTGAACCTCCTTATCTTGATATAAAAAAGAATGTGATTTTAGAAAAAAACATGATCTTATCCTTGAAATTCAATCTCTATAATTTTGATTTTGGTGATATTCGATTTGAGTTTAATGTATTAATGGAAGATAAAGCGGTGCTGTTAAATAAATGTTTATGAAAAGATGCCTACCTATAAAGTATACTCCCATTCAGTTCGCCTAGAGTTTCTAGTCGTGCAATCATAAAAATCATGCAAGGGATTCCAAACTCGCTGTCGCTCAGACAGAGGAATCCCATTTTGCATGATTTTTTTGCTTCCACGAAGAAATACTAGGACTCGTGAAAAAGCGTATATTTTCACCTACCGCAATATTATTGCTTTTTTTTTATGTTTCAGCTATAATGAAACTAACTTGGTACAGACTAACTTAGTATAGACTAAGTTAGTGCAAACTAAGTAATTTGAATTGGAGGTTAAAACTATGTTTGTTGGACGAAAGAACGAATTGCAAAAACTTGAAAAATACTATAATGATCAAGACTTCCATTGTATTATTATGTATGGACGAAGAAGAGTTGGAAAAACATATCTACTACAAGAGTGGATGCAAAACAAACGTAGTATTTATTTTGCTGCGGAGCAACAGAATTTTCGGGTGTTATTGAATAAGTTTTCTGCACGAATACTTAGCCAGATACCGTCAGGATATATTCATCAATTTGAAGATTTTGAACAGGCAATTCGCTATATAGCAGAAGCAGCAATAGATGAACCCATGATTCTTGTGTTTGATGAAGTTCAGTTTTTAGCGCAACAAGATTCTGGTTTTTTGTCAATGCTTCAGAACATTATTGACCATTACTTATTAGCAACAAAATTAAAGCTTGTATTATGTGGTTCCTATATGAGTTTTATGGAAAGTGAGGTCTTAGGACATAAGAGTCCTATTTTTGGTCGAAGAACAGCATCCTTTAAAATTGAGCCCTTTACATATATGGAAGCAAAGAAATTGTTAAAGGCAGATTCAGACTTAGAAGCCTTTGAAGCATGGGCGGTACTCGGTGGAATGCCCATGTATCTTAATCAGTATGATGCCAGGCAAACACTTAAGGAGAATATCATTAATAAAATTCTGGATAAAGGAACGCTCCTACATAACGAGCCCTTGTTCGCCCTAAAACAAGAATTAAAAGAGCCTGCCTTATATTTTTCAATTATCGAAGCCATCAGTTCAGGAAAAAGTAAATATAATGAGATATCCACTTTCATTGGGACGGAAGCCGGATATTATCTGAATACATTAATTGAACTTGGAATCGTAAAAAAAATAACACCAATTGGTGATAAACCAAGTTCGCGGAAGTCGGTTTACGAAGTGACGGATTCGTTTTTTGCATTTTGGTTTCGCTATGTAAGTCGTGGATATTCCTTGGTAGAAATGGAAAAACAAGAACTTCTCTATTCAGAACTCATTGAGCCGGATATTCAGAAGTTTCTTGGATATCGCTTCGAAACATATTGTATAGAATACCTGATGAGCCTTAATGGAACACCTGAAATTCCTTTTGTTTTTACGGAAATCGGAAAGTGGTGGGGCAATAATCCGACAAAAAAACAACAAGAGGAGATTGATATTGTAGCTTGGAATAATAATGAAGAGGCCTTAATCGCAGAGTGTAAATGGCGAAATGAAAAAACGGGAATAAAAGAACTAGAAAAACTCGTCATGCGAAGTAACTTGATTCCGAGAAGCAATAAACATTTGATTTTCTTCTCAAAATCTTCATATACAAAACAAGCAAAAGATTATGCAAAAGAGAAAGATATTCGACTAATAAACTTTCCGATGACAGGAAGTATATAGATGTTAATACGATGCTTGCCTATAAAATATTCATAGATTAATTTCGCCTAGAGTTTATATGTGCGCCCAAAAAGAGTATGCAAGGGATTCCAAACTCGCTGTCGCTCAGACAGAGGAATCAATAACAAAGGTGCGGCTTTTCCACACTTCTGCCGATATACTTAGTGTAAAGACAGTTTATATTGGTGAATTTCATTTCTGATGATATAAAAGAGGAGAATCTATATGTATAAAAAACTTGAGTTACGAATGGTTATTACGGCCTTCATATTAGTGATACTCTTTTTTTCCCGTCAGATGGTGACAACAGTGTTAATGTCTGATTATGAAGATATGTCGTCAACAATTAATATGGCAGGTAAACAAAGAATGCTCAGTCAAAAAATAACAAAAGATGTAGCCATGTTGCGCGGAGAGAAAGTAATGGACCAGCGGGACTACTATGTTGTTGAGCTTAATCGAACATTAGAACAATTTCAAGAGAATCACGAAGAATTGCTTGCAAAAAATAATAGTGAAGCGATCAAAAGTATGTATGTAGATTTAGAGCCGATTATGGCAAGACTTGTTTATAATGCTCAAGAAGTAGCTAGAAATGCAGGCTCGCAAGACCCAAACAGTTTGGAAATATTAACACAGGCTAGGTTAGTCGTTCTTCAAAATGATGATAATTTTTTGGTGAAAATGGACCAAATCGTCAATCAATATGCATGGGAATCCAAGCAAGCTTTTGCATGGATTGAGCGAGTCGAACGTATTTTTTTTCTACTACAACTTATAATGATTATTATCGTCACGGCATTTGTGTTTATACCGACCCATAACACCTTTAAAGCAATGTACATAGAAGCTGAAGAAAATAATACAAATATGATTCGACTATTTCGCATAATGCGAAATGCTTTGTTTTTGTTAGATGAAAATGGTGCCATTCAAATATGTAATAAAAAAGCAGAACGTTTATTGAAACAATTAGAACTTGACCCATCGATTTCCCATGTGAGTGAGCTTTTTCAAAAGTCTTCTGAAGATTGGTCCAATATCAAAGACAAGTTAGTCGACGGAGATAAAAATTTGATGCTTGAAGTGACCTTTGAACAAGAAGAATCGATTGTGATGGAGATGTCTCTTGCAAAAGGAGTTTATCAAGGAAAATCGTCTATACTTTTAAATCTTTATGATATAACTGTTCAGAAAAAAGTGGAAGAAACGCTGACGAGCTTAGTGATCAAGGACAAATTGACGGGGCTTTATAATCGGTATCACTTAGAAAACGTTATTGACAGAGATATTGAACAATCAGAGCGTTACGAGATTCCTCTATCGATGATTATTTTAGATCTAGATCATTTTAAAAAAATTAATGACCAATGGGGACATCCGGTTGGTGATCAGGTATTGAAAAAAACAGCAGATATTTTACTCGATTGTGTTCGAAAAGCCGATTCAATCTTTAGAATTGGTGGCGAAGAATTTGTCATTATGCTATCCCATACAAATAGTAATGGAGCAATAAAAGTTGCTGAGACCGTACGCATTACAATCGAAAAAGCCATGCATCCAATAGTTGGGAAATATACAGCAAGTTTTGGTGTTGCAGAAAGAAAGGCAGGCGAGACCTATAGAAACTTATATCAACGTGCGGATCAAGCATTATACTTAGCCAAAAACTCCGGACGTAACTGTGTAAAGGAATCTATAGATGAAATAGCGACGACTTCATTAGCCCTTCATTGGAAAAAATCATGGAATAGTGGTGAAGCAATCATTGATGATCAACATAAGACACTTTTTAGATTAGCCAATGAACTTCTTAATATGTCCTATGAAGGCCCATACAAAGAAGGTTTCATGACAAAACTAGATGCAATCATTGAGCACATTGATCGACACTTTGAATATGAGGAAAAAGTTCTAGAAAAGATAGAGTATCGAGAACAACAAAGACATCTTAAAATACATGTAGATCTTTTGAAACGAGGAAGACACTTGCGAACACTCGTTGAAACTGAAGAAGTCACCCTTCAAAACCTTGTTCATTATATCTTCGATGATGTCATCATAGGCCATTTGCTCAGAGAAGATATTCTTTACTTTCCGTATATAAAGTGATGCCTACCTATAATTAACTATGAATAAACAGTGAATTTATCAAGAAAAATTAACAGTTTTATTGTTATAAATATGCTATAATCCATTATATATAGATGAGGGATTAACAACGACCACATGTGAAAGAAGTTTTTTGGAGGAAGATCAATGACATTAGGTAAAAAATTAGTTATCGCTTTTTTGAGTGTAGTTATGCTAGCAACAGTATCGGTTGCGGCAATCAATCTCTTATCCGCGCGAAGCGCAATTCAAACATTAATTGAAGAACGTGTAAACAAAGAACTAGAATTACTCGTTGAAGACACGGAGCATCAATTTACATCCCACGAAAATGTAGCCCGTTCTGCGGCCGCTACATATGTTGCCATGGATGAAAAATTAACAAAAGCAGAGTATAGAGACATCTTGGAAAATATGCTAAAGATGAACCAAGCCACGCTAGGAGCAGGAATATGGCTTGAACCAAATACTTACGAGAATGAACAGTATTTTGGACCTTACGTGTATAAAGATGGAAGTGAATTGGTGTATACACTCGATTATGAAGATCCGGCTTACGACTATCCCAACACAGATTGGTATCTATTAGGGAAAAATCTCGATGGTCAATCGGGTTGGACAGATCCATATTATGATGAGACGTCCGGTATTACAATGATTACAACGGCAGTTCCCATTATTGAGCAAGATAAAATCATCGGTGTCGTATCGGCAGATTATGACTTGTCGACGATACAAGAACTCATAGAAAACGTGCAAATTGAAAAAAGCGGATTTGCTTTTTTAATCGACAACACAGGCTTGATTATTGCTCATAAAGATCCGGGTATTCGAATGAATATGAGCATTCAAGATGAACCGGAATATGGAGTCTTACTTGAAAAAATGATGACTCAAGACCAAGGTGATGTCCGAATCACTCGAGAGGGCAAAGATTATGTCGCTAACTATACAAGTTTGCCAAGAACCGGTTGGAAGTTAGTAACTATGGCCCCGATCAATGAACTTTTTGCATCAATATACAACATGAGCTACCGTTCGGTTGGGGTTGCTCTTATCGTTATTTTGATTGCTATTGGTATCAGTTACATTATCAGTAAGAAAATAGCGGATAGCATTAAACTTTTTCAAAAAAGTATTGAATATTTAGCCCATGGCGATTTTACCCATGAACATCAAGTGAAAAGTAAGGATGAGATTGGTGATATGGGACGAGGCTACAATAACATATTATCAAGTCTAAAAAATATTATTCAGAAAATAATGGATAGTAGTGATAATGTTGCAGCAACAGCCGAAGAGTTGGCGGTGAGTACAGAAGAGACAAGTAAATCAATTGTGGAAGTTGCATCTAGCATTCAAGAATTAGCTAGTAGCAGTCATGAGCAAAGTCAAGTCATTGGCACAATGAAAGACTCAATGGATCATATATATACGAAGATGGATGGAGTATCCTCACGACTAGGGACAACAAAAGATTCTGTTGAAGAAACTCAGAAATATGTCGGAAAAGGTGAAAATTATGTTCAACAGGCAATTGCCCAAATCGAAGAAATCAATCAACAAGTCACGAAATCTTCAAAAACTATTTTTGCTTTAAACGAAAAATCGAAGCAGATCGAAGAAATTATCGACATCATTTCAGGTATATCTGAACAGACAAATTTATTGGCACTCAATGCATCGATTGAAGCCGCAAGAGCCGGAGAGCAGGGCAGAGGATTTGCGGTTGTCGCCGGAGAAGTTGGAAAATTAGCAGAAGCATCGGCAAAATCATCGGCAAATATTAGCCAACTTATTCATGAGATTCAAAAAGATATTAAGGCATCGACAGATGTCATGGAAGCTAGTCAAACAGCAACAAGCAATGGGATACATGTCATAGAAAAAACAGGCAAAGCATTTAAAACTATTTCAGAATCCATGAATGAAGTGTCTCTAAATACAAGCGGTGCAGTTAAGTCTGGGGATGAGATTCTTGAAGAAATAGAACATATTCGAGATTCGATTTCACGGATTGCAGACAGTGCCAGCCTCAATGATATGAACACGCAAAATGTATCAGCAGCAACTCAGGAACAAACCGCAATTATCGAACAAATTCAAACGGCAACAGAACAACTCGCCGATATTGCTACAGAATTGCAAAATGAAGTCAAGGCATTTAAGATAAATTGATGCCTGCCTATAAAATATTCATGGATTAATTTCGCCAAATGTTTATATGTACTTAAAAAAAGAGTTTGCAAGGGATTCCAAACTCGCTGTCGCTCAGACAGAGGAATCCTTACCTTGCAAACTCTTTTTTATTCGTACATAAACACTAAGGCTCATTAAAAAACTCATATTTTATAGGCAGGCATCCTAGCTATGGTTGAGGAACACTTGACGAAAAACAAGGATTCCACTGTTTGAACGAAGTGAGTTTGGAATCCGTTTCGTCAAGAAAGTTCCCTCAGCCTTAGAACCTGTCGATGCAATGAAGGAGAGAATATTTTCACCTACTGCAAAACCCATTTTGGTTATATCGACATATGGATACGCGACCATATTTTCTATACTTGATGAAAAGAGCAAAGGTCTATACAATAAAAACATGAAAACAAGAATATTGACTAATCAATAAGGAGAACTACATGGTTACACGCAAAGATATTGCCAATAAAGTGGGAGTTTCCGTATCAGTTGTATCAAGGGCTCTCAATAATAGTGGATATGTCAAACAAGAAAAGCGAAAGGAAATCCTTCATATTGCAGAGGAGATGGGCTATCATCCCAACCCTGTGGCCATGTCTTTACAACAAAAAACGGACCAAGCAGATTTTATACTATAGCAAAGACTTAAATAACTTTTATAATATTGAACTATATGAAGGCATGCTAGAAGAAGCAGATAAAAATGGATATGTTGTTTTGATCAACGGACGGTTTAATTTTGACATTATACCTAGTCTGATGATTGATGGGATTATACTACCCAATGACCATATAACCGGTCAATATCTTGATGCCATCGGTAAAAACTACCATTTGCCGGTAGTTACAGCATCTTATGGCGAAGATGTCTATTTTTCCAAGGCAGTACCAAAAATTGAAACCGATTTATATGAAGGGATGAAAAAATCTCTTGAATATTTATGGAGTAAAGGGCATCGAAAAATAGCCATGATTTCATTATATGACATTGGAACCTATCATGCACGTACCCTTGCATGGATTGATTTTATGCAACATGAACTCGAGTCCACATTAGAAGATTATCACTTCGGAATTAATAAAGAAGGTCTTCATAATGATGAACGAGTGATGCGTTTTCTAGAAGAACGGACAACAGATACAACAAATATTTGGGAAAGCTATTATGAAAAAGGAATGCTTGCGGCAGATATTTTCCATGAACGACAGATTGATGCGACAGCGGTTATTGGATTTAATGATGAGATGACCCTTGGCTTTTGCAAACGGATCAAACAGCTCGGGTACGACATTCCCAAGGATTTGTCCTTAATGGGAATTGATGGAATTCCGGCAGGTGAATACAATGAGCCAAGATTAACAACACTTGAGGTTCAAGCGAGAGAAATGGGGAAAAAATGTGTTCAAGAACTCCTGTCAATTCTTAACGGATGCAAAGAAAAATGTATCATTCATGTACCCACACAGATACTTGAAAAAGACAGCGTGAGAGATATTTCAAGGTAACAGCTGCAAAAAAATTGCAGGTTATTATAAATAATAAAAGAGGAGGTACTTTTATGAACAAAGCATTTTGGAAAAAATCAATGGGGATTATTCTTGCATTCGTCCTCGCAATGACAACACTTGCAGGATGTGGTGGTGATTCAGGAAGCAGTTCAGGAACACCAATTACCGAAGAAGAAGCACAAGACATCGCGGCAGCTGTTGACGAGAAACCGACAGAAATCTCCGGTACAATCGAGGTCAGCGGATGGCCATCAGGAGATGATGCCTTTGAAGCGGCTATGGCAGGCTTTAATGAAAAATATCCAAACGTTGACGTTGAACTAGTCTTTACAGATACAACATCACATCATCAAGCCTTACAAAGTGCCCTCGTTGCAGGAAGTGGCGCAACTGATGTTGCCATGGTAGAAGGCGCATATATTTCACAATACAGAGATAGTGTAGCCTTAACCGATCTTCGTTTATTAGGTGCAGACGCATTAGCTGATGATTTTGTTGATTTCAAATGGGAGCAAGCAATATCTTCCGATGGAGAACGATTAGTTGCTATTCCATGGGATTTAGGTCCAATGTTATATTATTATCGTACAGATGTTTTCGAAGAAGTTGGTTTACCGACCGATCCTTATGAAGTGGCTGACTTAATGAGTACGTGGGATGGTGTTTTAGAAGTCGCAGAAAAAGTATCCATACCGGGTGAGCGGTGGTTCTTACCATCAGCAGCATACTTATATCAATGGATGTTTATCAATAGAGATTATTATGATGAAGACCTTAACCTTATTATAGAGCGTGAAGGTGATCTTGAAGCCTTAGAGGCAGCACTTACCGTTCGTGAAAATGGATGGGATATGAATGTGGATATGTGGAGTGGCGAAGCCTATGCAGCATATTCAGCAGGTACATGTGTAACGGTTGCAGCCGGTTCATGGTTTTCCGGATTCTTAAAAACAGACATTGATCCTGAAGGCGCTGGAAATTGGGGGGCAACAGAGTTACCCGGCGATATGCCGGCAACAAACTGGGGCGGATCCTTCCTAGTTATTCCGGAGCAATCCGATAATAAAGAAGCGGCTTGGGCATTTGTCAAGTATATGCTTGCAACAGCAGAAGGACAAAACGATATGTTTAGAGCTGTAGATTATTTTCCGGCATACGAACCTGCATGGGAAGCTGAGCCTGAATTATACACAGCGTCAGATACATACTTCGCAGGACAATCTCCAAACGCTATTGCAACAGAGATTGCATCCCAAGTACCCATTGTTTATAACACAATCATGGACGTAACAGCAGAAGGCTATCTATACAGTTCATTTAATGCCGGAGCAGAAGCCGGAGAGACGCCGGAACAAATCCGTGAACGTTTGAGAACAGATATTGAAGCAGCCACAGCTGAGCTAAAAGAGCAACAAATTCAAACATTAAGAGATGCAGGTTTATGGGAATAGATAATTGAATAAAAAGTGACCGGAGTTATCTGGTCACTTTTTTCGAACGAGAGAGGACGTGATTTTGTTGAAAGTTGCAGGAGTCATGCATGCAATCAAAAAAAATAAAGTTGCCTATGCCTATATTGCACCTTTTTATATTCTGTTCATCATTTTTGGCCTATTTCCCATGGTATCCGGATTTGCCCTAAGTTTCTTCCGGTGGGATGGCCTAGGATCCATGAATTTCCTGGGATTAGGTAACTATATTAATTTATTTAATGATTCCCTATTTTGGAAGGCCTTATATAATACATTATTTATAGGAATTATCGCACATATTCCTATTTTGTTAGGCGGATTGATATTAGCCTATATTCTAAACTCAGATTTAATTCGAGGTCAAAACCTTTTCAAAACTATTTATTTTATGCCCATGGTAACAAGTGCTGTTGCCATTACCATTATTTTTCAAAATCTATTTGGTAATAACTATGGGCTCATCAACTATATCTTCGGTCTTTTCGGCAAAGATCCGGTGAACTGGTTGGGCGGAGACGGTTCATTTATCAAGGTTGCAGTTATTGTCATGTTTGCCTGGAAGTGGATTGGATGGAATATGGTCATCTATTTGGCCGGTATGCAAGGGATCCCTCAAGAGATTTATGAAGCGGCGAAAATCGACGGTGCGTCCCATACCCGTGTCGTCTTTAATATCGTAATTCCATTATTAAAACCGATTATTCTCTTCACCCTTATTCAGTCAACCATAGGAATGTTCAACCTCTTTACAGAACCCTTTGTACTGACGGGCAATAACTGGGGTGGCGGAACCAATGGTGGCGGATTAACACTCATGATGTATCTGTTGAACAAAGCGCCTCAAGGTGGCAATGCTTATGGTTACGCATCAGCGATTGCCTACGTAATGACATTTATGATTGTCTGTGTTGCATTTATTCTCAATAAAGTGATGAATCGTAACGAAGTAAAAGGAGGTATGTAGCATGCATGTATTAAAGAAAACAACATTATACCTCATATTAATCAGTGTAGCCCTCGTCATGCTATTACCTTTTTACATGATGTTTGTTATGTCAACCTTATCCACCAATGAGATCTATTCATTTCCACCGGTCATGACTTTTGGTGGAAATCTGATAACGAATTTTAAAAATATGATTGCAGCCGTAAACCTTCCGAGAGCCTTTCTTAACAGTCTTATTGTAACAAGTTTAAATGCGGTTTTAGTTCTGTTTTTTAGCTCCATCGGTGGTTATGCATTTTCCGTTTATGATTTTCCGGGGAAAAAACAACTCTTTCTTGTTCTCTTAGGAACCATGATGGTGCCTTTTACAGCAGGTATTATCCCATGGTTCATCATGATGAGTAAATTCGGTTGGATTAATAATTTTGCAGCATTAATCATACCGGGAAGCGCCAACGCCTTCGGAATCTTTTGGATGCGCCAGTATTGTCAAAATAATGTTCCACGTTCCCTTATGGAAGCGGCGCGGATTGACGGATGTAGTGAATGGACCATCTTTTTTCGCGTCATTGCACCTATATTAAAACCGGCCTATGCCTCTCTGGGAATCATGCAATTTGTCAATATCTGGAACGAATTTATGCAGGCTCTACTTATCTTAAGAAAAGAAGAATATTACACCTTATCATTATTACTTAAAAGCATGGTCTCTGACCGTGGAACAGACTATGGAGCCATGATGTTAGCCAGTACCTGTGCCGTATTGCCACTACTGATCTGTTTCTTATTCGCATCCAAGTATTTTATGGACGGATTAACAGCAGGAGCCGTTAAAGGCTAGGGGTCAAAGGCTAGGTGTCAGGAACCATGAATAAACTATGAACAAATAATCTGAAAATTTGAGGAGGAAACACGATGGAAAATATATTACAAGGTGACGCGTTAACGTTAGGGACCTGTTATTATCCGGAACATTGGCCCCAAGGCCTATGGGCAAGTGACTTAGAACGTATGAAAAAAAATGGGATTGAAGTTGTTCGAATCGCAGAGTTTGCTTGGAGCAAAGTCGAACCGAGAGAAGGGGAGTTTACCTTTGCTTTTTTCGACGGATTTTTAGAACTAGCCGCAGAGATGGATATGAAAGTGATCTTCTGTACGCCGACTGCGACACCGCCGGCCTGGTTAACTCATAAATATCCGGAAGTACTGAATGCAAGCATGGAAGGGGTCAAATATCGCCATGGAGCTAGACGGCATTATAACTACAATTCACCAAAATACCAAGAACTGACACAGATTATCGTGGAAAAATTCGCATCTCATTACGCCTCCCATCCAAATATAATCGGTTGGCAGATTGATAACGAATTAAATTGTGAATTGAATAATTTTTACTCAGAAAGCGATACTATTGCCTTTAGAGATTTTTTGCAGGAAAAATATAAAGATCTTGAAGGCCTGAATAAAGCTTGGGGAACTGATTTTTGGAATCAAATGTATACCGACTGGGAAGAGGTTTATGTTCCTCAAAAAACCGTTAGTGATTCGACCAATCCCCATCGTGTTTTAGACTATTATCGCTTCATATCCCATAGTGCAAGAAAATATGCCAAGCTACAAGCGGATATTATACGCAAATACATCAAACCGGAGGATTTCGTAACGACAAACGGCATGTTTGGACACTTAGATAATCATCAAATGACCAAAGAAAGCTTGGATTTTTACACTTACGATTCCTATCCAAACTTTGGATATTCACTAGATATGTATGACCCATCGCCCCAAGCCCTTCGTGATCGATGGTGGAGTCATAACCTTACCGAAACCCGGTCCATATCGAACCGATTTGGTATTATGGAGCAGCAGTCCGGTCCCAACGGCTGGAACACGCGAATGGAAGCACCGGCACCGCGACCGGGACAACTGACGCTTTGGACTATGCAATCTATTGCCCACGGTGCCGACTTTATCAGCTATTTTCGATGGCGTACATGTACAATGGGAACGGAAATCTATTGGCACGGGATCTTAGATTATTCCAATCGAGATAACCGCCGATTAAGTGAAGTGAAGGACCTGCGAGAAAAACTGGATCACATGACAGAAGTTGCAGGAGCAAAATATCAAGCCCAGGTTGGCGTCATTAAAGATTATGATAATGTGTGGGACGGCGAACTGGACGCCTGGCATAAGCGTGTGGAAAAAGCCAGTCAACAAGCTCTCTTTGAAGCCGCACAATTAAGCCATACACCCATGGACTACCTTTATCTTCAAGAGGATACGACCCTTGATGATTTAGTACCCTATAAAGTCCTCTTTTATCCCCATGCGACAATCCTAACACCGGAACGTATTGCCTTGCTTGAAGCATACGTTGAACAAGGTGGAAAGCTCGTCTTTGGATGTCGAACAGGATATAAGGACATGACCGGCCAGTGTGTCATGGAAAAACTCCCGGGCTTGGCACGTAACATGACTGGTGCCGATGTGTACGAGTACACATTCATTGCGCCGGATTCAGAAACAGTGACCATTGAATGGGATGGGGACATACTTGAAGCCAATGTCTTCCTTGACCTTGTAGAACCCATCGATGATTCGGCAAAACAAGAAGGGACCATAGTGACAGGGGATTATCCAGGTGCAGGCGCCCTCGTATCGAAAGATTTTGGGCAAGGAAAGGTCTATTACTACGGAACAGCTTTTACAGCGAAATCTGCAGAGACTTTTATGAAAAAACTAGGTGTCCTAAGCCCCTTAGCTGACCTTGTGACAGCGCCTGCAACTTGCGAAATCGCTGTACGTAAAAAAGAGACAGAGTGCTACATTTTCATCCTTAACTTTAAGAAAGAAAAAGCAAGGGTGACTTTCTATCAATCCGTCGTCAATCTCTATACTGGTGAAACCCTTCAAGGTGACGTGGAACTTGAGGGTTATGGAACACTTGTAGTAAAGAATACCTACCTATAAAATATACTCCGATTCAGTTCGCCTAGAGTTTCTAGTCGTGAATCAAAAAAATCATGCAATGGATTCCAAACTCGCTGTCGCTCAGACAGAGGAATCCAACTTTGCATGATTTTTTTGCTTTCACGAAGAAACACTATGACTCGTGAAAAAGAGTCAATTTTATAGGCAGGTATTCATATGGTTTGTTTTATAGAAGTTCTAAAAAATCGTCTAATGTAATATCGGCTTGTTCCAAAATCGATTTTAGAGTACCTTTTGCAATTTCTGTATGCATAGGTATAATTACTGTTTTCTGTGGAGTTGTGTTATTCTTGAACTTAACATGACTTCCACGTTGAGAAATTTTAGAAAATCCAACTTTTTCGAGAACTTTGATTATTTTATTTGGTGGCAGAACAGGATATTTTGAACCCATTATATAGCTACCTCCAATGTTGTTATCAAAGTTTGATGATCCTCGATAGGTGTATTGTCATCCTCGTAATATAGTTGAAGAGCTTCGGTTAAATTGTCTATAGCTTCTTCTATGGTTTTACCTTGAGAAGCAATGTTGTTCTCAACACATTTAGCGACATACCAATTTTCCTCTTTTTGTATAATTACTGTTACTTTTATACTCATTTCAATCACCTCATTAATCTTTGATGACAATATTATACCATGAAACATTACTTTTTAGTAGAATGAAAAAAGCATATAGATATAAAATAATTCTGATATAATAGAATAATACAGCATCAAATCATACCATAAATAACTTTTCAGGAGGCTTAATATGTTAGCTAGTAACACCATGAATCAGATTAAAGAAGTCCTAGACACGGGAATTAAAAAGGGTGAAGTGGCCGGTGCCAATATGCTTGTTATCAAGGATGGACAAGAAGACTTCTATCATGCGGATGGCCATGCCGATATTGCAAGCAATCGCCCCATTCAACGCGACACGATTTTTCGTTTGTATTCAATGACAAAGCCCATAACAGCAGCTTCAGTTATGCTTTTATTGGAGAGCGGTCAGATTGATTTATTTGATCCGGTCTGCCAATATATTCCAGGCTTTATCGGTCAAAAAGTCCATGCATCGGGACGTCTTGTTCCAGTGGTGCGGGATGTGACCATCAAAGATTTGTTATCAATGACGTCAGGGCTAGTGTATCCCAATGATGAAAATCTGGCAGGAGAAGCAACACGTGAACTCTTCCAAGAAATAGACCAAAAACTCTTGGGAAAAAAACCATTAAGTACGCTTGAGATTGCCAATCGCCTGGGTCAATGCCCCTTAGCTTTTCAACCCGGGGATTCATGGCAGTATGGTGCTTCAGCAGATGTTCTTGGTGCCCTTGTTGAAGTGGTCAGTGGTCAGAGATTTGGAAGATTTTTAGAAGAAAACATATTTGAACCCTTGGGAATGCATGATACCGGCTTTTGGATACCCCAAGCAAATAGAAATCGCCTAGCGACAGCTTACGAAATGATAAATAAGAATGACCAATTACCATATGAAGGCAATCATCTTGGAATAATCAACGCAATGGATCGTCAACCGGCATTTGAATCCGGCGGAGCAGGACTAGTATCAACGATCGATGACTATGCACGATTCGCACAAATGCTTATGAATAGAGGAAGCCTCGATAATGTACAAATACTTAAGCCCAAAACGGTTGATTACTTAAGGTCATCAACCTTGCACCCGGCGCAACAAGAAAACTTCGATCTTTGGTATACTTTAAGTGGCCATAGCTATGGAAATTTAATGCGTGTAATGACAGACTATAGTCAAGCCGGACTTCTGGGAAGCAATGGAGAATACGGATGGGATGGATGGCTCGGCGCCTATTTTTGTAACTGCCCGGAAGATCATTTAACCATACTCATCATGATGCAAAAAAAAGATGCAGGAACCACAAGCTTAACGCGAAAATTACGTAACATCGTGCATGCCGGTCTATAGATGTGCAAATAGTTAAGGCAGATGTAGGATACAAACAACATAGATGTTCAGCTATACTAAAAGAAAAAAGCATTGAACAATGTTATCTTATATGATAACATATAGTTAAGTGTAATATGCTGAAAAGAGGTTTGTATTGTATGAAATAGAATTGCTTAAAGAACATGGTCGAGATTTGAAAGAACCGCATGTTAAATCAATTAAAGGTAATAAAAATAAAGATATTTTCGAGTTAAGAGCAAAATTCTCTAGTGATATATCTAGAATTTTTTATTTTCTTTATAACGAAAGTTCTTTTATACTTTTACATGGTTTTATAAAAAAAACAAAAAAAAATTCCTGAACGAGAACTTGAAAAAGCTAGAAAATATAAATTGGATTATGAAAGAAGGTGTCAATAATGCCTAAAAATGGAGTGAAGCTTGAGCTTATCAAACAGCAATTAATGAAAGATGAAGAGTTTAAAAAAGAGTATGAAAAATTAAAACCAAGATATGAAATAATCTCTCAAATTATTGAAGCCAGAAAGGTTATGCACATTACTCAAGAAGAATTAGCACGAAGAGCCGGAACAAAAAAATCAAACATATCTAGACTTGAAAGTGGACAATATAATCCTTCGTTAGACTTTCTTATCAAGATTGCCGGATGTTTAGATAAAAATATTCATATTGAAATACGTTAATATACTGAATCTTTATTCCACGGAATTTATAAATGCTCGTGATTTTGCGAATATAAGTAAAGCTTTCACATAAACCGTCCGATACACATAAGTCGAATGAAAACATAATCAAGGAGGATGCCATGAAACTTAGAATGAAATTAAGTCTTACATTTATTATTACCATTTTATTTGCACTGACGGCGCTTGGAGGATTGTCCTTTCTTAAAACCCAAAGCATATTTTTAGAAGAAATCCGTGAAGTGACAGAGTCATTAGTTGATGAGATGTCAGGAAATATATCAAAGGATATGGAAACGTATCGGCACGCACTGAGTGTTATGCGTATTAATGAAAGTTTACAAAAAGCCTATTATGAACGGGATACGCGCGCACTGATGCATGAATTTGCCAATTATATCGACGAGTTTGATAAAGTGAGTAATGTATATGTTGGATACAAGAATAAAGAGTTCTATATCTACCCAGATGCAGACTTGCCAGAGGGATTTGACCCCATGGATCGCCCTTGGTATCAAGATGCTGTGGAGTCAGAAGGGGCTATATGGACAGATCCATATGTAAACGCGTCCGATGGAACCATTATTACCTCGGTTGCCGTGCCAATCTATGGACGAGATGATTCCATTGTCGGTGTCCTTGCAGTAGATATCAATGTCGCATCATTAGCAGAAGAAATGAACGCAATACAAATTCTTGAGTCAGGATATCCCTTTATACTAGACCGTCAAGGAAAAGTGCTTACCCATAAAGATGAAACAATCATTGGTGAAGACGTTCCGATTCCTGAGATAAAAGAGGCGATCACTCAAAGTACTAGCGGTACTGTTTTTTATCGTTATAATAACATGAATCGTTTTGGTATCTATCGCGAAGTCAAGGAAACCGGATGGACAGTGATGGTCGCCCTTGATAACGCAGAATTCTTTAACAAAGCCTTACCGATTTTAATCCAAATTATCATTATCGGATTGATTACTTTTGCCATCGTTATTTTGATTAGCGCAATTTTTTCTAGAATGATTACAAAACCCGTGGAAAAACTGCAAAATGTCATGAATACGGTCAAAGAAGGAGACTTTTCCGCACGTGTACAAATTAAAGGAAAAGATGAAATTGCCCATATGGCCAAGGCCTTTAATGCCATGTTGGATAATGTAAGCCACCTTGTGAGTGAAACCAAACACGCATCGGAAAGTGTTAGTTCGGCTTCGGAGGGCTTATCCAAAGATGCGGAAACTGCCTTGTTGTCAGCAGAAGAAGTGTCAAAAACCGTTCAGGAAATCGCCTTGGGTGCCAGTGACCAGGCAAAAGATTCTGAGATGGGCGTTATTAAAGCCAATGAGTTGAATGTGTCTCTTGATCAATTGCTCACCTATATCCAAGAAATGACGGATAAAGCGGACAATGTAAAAGAACAAAATGAAAAATCAAATACAGTGATCAAAACATTACGTGAACGCTCAATCGAAAGTGATTCAGCAATTTTACGTATAGAAGATGCCGTCAATAACTTAGACAGCAAGAGCCATACCATCGGAACTATTGTCGGAACGATTTATTCGATTGCTGATCAAACCAATCTATTAGCCTTAAATGCGTCCATAGAAGCAGCGCGAGCGGGTGAACACGGACGTGGTTTCGCTGTTGTTGCAGAAGAGATCCGTAAGTTATCCGAAGAGTCGGCCAAAGCGGTCAAAGAAATTCAACAACACATTCAAGAGATTCAGGACCAATCAAGTGAAACCACAGAGATTATGAGTGTGGTTAAAGAAAGCGGCGACTTGCAAAATACATCGGTAAAAGAAGTTGAGGCTTCTTTCCAAGTTATTTTCTCAGTGATTGAAGATATTACACGAATGATTGAGCAAGCCACCAATAAAGTCAACGAAATCTCAGCAAAAAAAGAAGAAGTTGTCGGTTCAATCGAGAATATTTCAGCTGTTTCTGAAGAAACCGCCGCAGCATCTGAAGAAGTTACCGCATCTATGGAAGTACAGGCGGAAACTGTGCGTTCCGTCAGCAGCTCATCCGAAGAACTTCGTGCCTTATCCGGAAAACTCGAAGATCTATTGAAGCGGTTTAAGACCGAGTAAGGGTCATGCCACACATAAAAAACATGCCGATTCACTTCACTTAGATTTTCTAGCCACTTGATCAAGAAATCATGCAAGGGATTCCAAACTCGCTGTCGCTCAGACAGAGGAATCCCAATTTGCATGATTTCTTTCTCTTCGCGAAGAAAATCTACGGCTTGTGACAAAGCATGTTTTTTATGTGTTGGCATTCATAAATGTGCGTGTTTTTGAGTATCGTAAGGTAGTAAGATGTCCAATAATAAAATATACGCTTAGCCAAAAATCCATGATATAATAATGACAGATGAAATGATTAATGAGTTAGTGGGAAGAGAGGATGTGTTTAAGATGGCATATGAAGAATATTCAAAAATATCTGGAGATGATCTCCTACGAGAACGCATCGAAGCCCATGAAAAATATTTGATGGACCAGCGTACGCGAGAACGAATAGCCTACGAAAAAGGAATAGAAGAAGGAATAGAACAAGTCGTGAATAAAACAAAAGTTGAAATGGCACAAAAAGCTTTGAAAATGGGCTTGAGCCCTGAAGATATAGCAGATTTAACCGGTTTATCAGTGGAAGAAATCAAGCAAATAGGTCATGCCCACACAGAGGAATCTCCATTTGCATGATTTCTTTCTCTTCGCGAAGAAAATCTACGGTTTGCAACAAAGCATGTTTTTTATGTGCGGGCATTCATGAATGTGCGTTTTTTTGAATATCGTAAGGTAGCAAGATGTTCAAAATCCATGATATAATAATGATGCAATAAAAAACTTTAACGGAAGTTGGTGTAAGTTTATGGCTAGAAAAGCAAAGATCAGAATAGCCTTAAATGATACAAGGCATATCAAACAATTAAAGAATGAAGAAATTGCTAAGATACTTAGAGCGGCCGATGAAATTATTGGTATAGCCGGAAGAACAATGCTAGTTAAAATTTTAAAAGGCTCTAAGGACAAAAAAGTCTTAGAACACGCATTGGATCAGTGTCCGAGTTATGGTTATTATAGGCAAATGAAAATGGCGGATATTGAAGTGCTTGTGGATTGGATGATTAGACGCAATTATCTGCAAATATCATATAATGGTAGATTGCCGATGATCGTTTTCACGGATTATGGATGGGAAGTTTATAAGCCAATTTTTGCAGAAGAAATGTTAAATAAAATTATTAATGTGCCTAATGATGGTGAAGAAACATTAGTAGAAGAATTCAGGACAGTAAACAGAGAAGTTATCAATTTGATTCTAGATCAGATTATTGAACAAAAGTTGTCTGATACAATATCTTTTTTAGAAAAATGGAAGATAAAAGCCTATAAAAAAGATGCCAGTAAAATAAGTTATACGATAAGAAAGTTGCAAAATTGATGTTTCTAGCATTTAAGATTATGTGTTTCCCCGTTTTACAACATAGTAGCATGCCTGCAAATAAAAAACATGCCGATTTTACTTCGCTTAGATTTCCGATAGCTCCAGAAACACTAGGCCGTGTGAAAAAGTACAAATTTCATGCACAACGTATTATGGGTTACATTATAAAAAGCCCCTAAACCTTAATGAAACCGTAGTGCTATTTTATAAATGTCACGTACTGCTTTAAATCATCGCCATTTTCGCTAATATTAATATATCCTCTATCTTCATAAAACTTACGTACCTTAATAGTATCTTTACATTCAATAAGAATAAGTCTTCCACCAAGAATATCCCGTGCGCTTCCTATTAAATCGTAACAGTCCTGAAGAATCTTATCTCCATCTATAACTGACTTATCATAATCAGTAGATCTACCAAACCTCTTCTGAAGAGTTTTGGACATTGTATTTATTACTGGAACCTTTATTGTTTTTAATGCTAGCGAAAAGAAGGCCACAACCTTAAGTTTTCCTGTCTCTTGCAAATAGTCTTCATCAAAATAAATATAAGTCCTGCTTCTATCACGTTTCTCAAATTCTATAGCTTTATTTCTTATAAAATCGGTAATATCATCATCTTTATCACAACAAAAAAGAGAGAACGTATCTCTCCATAAACTCTCATCAACGTCTGACTCAATTAAGCTTTGGAGCGAAGTATATTCAATAATCTTTCTTCTCTCCTTCTCATGTCAGAAACTGCATCTTTAGAGTTTATATTTAAAGGTTTTAAATCCTTAATCCCTTTTTCAAGTCTTTCAACGGTCTCTCTTTTTGTTATGGCAAACTCCTTGGAGAATGAAACTGTAGCCATAATATCACCTCTTTCAGCTATGTTTTCTTAATATAATTATACACCAGAAAAAAAATCAAAAGTTTTTTCTTTTTCAAGGGGAAAGTACCTCTCTTCCATATGCCTGTTTTTTAAAATCATTTTGCGATATAATAGTAAGGTATTAATGTCACAATCAAGCAAAAAAAGACAGGTACATCTTTTTGTAAAGTGTTAATATAAATCTAGATTAATAAATGGGAGGCCGATATGACGGGTTTAGAAGCGTTTCAGAAAGCATTGAGTTATGTGGAAACTAAGATGCAAGAAGAGATTGAGATGGAGGAAGTGGCAAAGATTGCATGTTGTTCAAAGTTTCACTTTCTACGTTTGTTTCATGTGGTTACAGGTTTAACCTTAGGCGAATATATTCGTAACCGTCGCTTAGCATTAGCGGCCAATGATTTATTAATGACCGATGAAAAAATCATCGAGATTGCATTCAAGTATGGTTATCAAACACCGGAAGGATTTTCGAAATCTTTCAAACGTCAATTTGGTTATTCGCCGACAAAGGTACGAAGCCAAAAACCCTACTTGAACATGCAACCCAAATTAACCTTTAAACTGCAAATACAAGGAGTGGAAGAGATGAAAGTAAGAATTGTTGAAAAAGAAAGTTTTAATGTTATTGGACCCGTCAAAAAAGTAACGGTTAAAGATGGAGAAAATTTTAAGATTATCCCCAAATTTTGGACTGAAGTTATGGATAATGGAGAGTATGCAACATTAATGGAGCATATGGGCCCCATGGGTGTTCTAGGTGTTTGTGCCGACATGAACATGGACGAAAGTGTTTTTGACTACGGAATCATGATTGAAAAAAATGATTTTTCAAAAGAGGGATGGGAAGAAAAAACAATTCCGGCAAGTACATATGCTGTGTTTGAAGCAACCGGACCTTTGCCGGAGAGTTTGCAAAAAGTGATTCAGAGAATATATTCTGAATGGTTTCCTTCTGTAGACTTTGAACACGCAGGAACAACTGAACTGGAAGTATATATGCCGGGTGATCCAAGTTCTCCCGAGTATAAATCCGAGTACTGGGTACCGGTAAAGGGAAATGCCAACACATAAAAAGCATGCCGATTCACTACACCTAGATTTTCTAATCGCTTGATTAAGAAATCATGCAAGGGATTCCAAACTCGCTGTCGCTCAGACAGAGGAATCCCGATTTGCATGATTTCTTTCTCTTCGCGAAGAAAATCTACAGTTTGTGACAAAGCATGTTTTTTATGTGTGGGCATTCAAGAATGTGCGTTTTTTTAAGTCAAAAGTGGGATATAAACTATGTAGATGTTCAGCTATACTTATAAGAAAAAGTAAGCTTCCTGTATACTTTAAATAGGTCAAATGATTGACAAATAAAAATACCTCAAGTAAATTTAGATTATTACTGACCTGGACGTTGGTAAAATCTAAAAAGACAAGAGGTATCTAAAATGAATAATA